>WNGI01000374.1_pt1 | contig 39073 bp, 34 predicted proteins | sample 5400621 | NCBI WGS metagenome assembly WNGI01 (sample SAMN13153374, study PRJNA577476) | soil metagenome | isolation source: 20 cm soil or saprolite under Garry oak tree replicate 1 | place: USA:California | collected 2016-06-15
AATGGCGAGCTGTTCGCCGTCTGCTACGCGGATCTGGATCATTTCAAGGAGTACAACGATCGCTACAGCTACAATGACGGCGATCGCGTTATCTATATCCTGTCCCGCATCCTGCACGACGTGGTGAAAGGGATGCTGGCGAAGCGTGGATTCGTGGGGCATATCGGCGGAGACGACTTCATCTTCGTCATCCCGTTCGACGCTATCACGGACGTATGCGGGGAGGTGCTGGAAGTGTTCGACACGCTGATCCCGTACCAGTACAACGAGCAGGACCGGCGGGCGGGGTACTACTTCGGCAAGGACCGCCGCGGTCAACTGCACCGCGTGCCGCTGATGACCCTGTCGATCGGCATCGTCACCAACCAGCACCGCCGCTTCGCCCATCCGGCACAGGTGAGCGAGCTGGCGACCGAAATGAAGAGTTACGCCAAGACTCAGCCGGGGTCGGTGTTCGTCGTCGACCGCCGCCACGACCCCGAGCTCGACGACGGCGGCCCGCGGTAGCGGGACCGGGGGGAGCGTGAACGTCACCTGTCCGTCGTGCGAAACGGTGTACCGCGTGGACCCCGCCAAGGTCCCGCCGGGTGGAGTGCGCGCGCGGTGCGCCGTGTGCAGCAACGTGTTCCCCGTAAGCCCGCACGCTGGGGAGGCCGCCGCTCCGGCGATGAGACCTGCGCCATCCGTGTCGCCTCGACCGCCCGCGCCCTCGGCACCGCACGCGCCCCCAGCGCCCCCGGCGCCCCCAGCGCCCCCGGCGCCCCCGGCGCCCCCAGCTCCGCCAGCGCGCCTAGTGCCCCGGCCGCCTCCTGTGCCCTCCGCGCCGCCCCAGCAGGCCGCGCCCCGTGTGATGGCAGCCCCGCCGCCACCCCGGCCCCAGACGGCGGCTCCGGCTGCGCGACCCGTCAATCCGCCGGCGGGGCCGCTCCGGCCGGCAGCGCCGCCCCTGAAGCCGCCGTCGCCGCCACCTGCGGCGCCGGTGATGCGCCCGGCTGCGCCGCCCGCGGTCGCTCCGGCGGCGCCCTCCACCCCCCCGGCCGCTCCCACTCTGGCGGGCCCGGCGACCCGCTTCCCCCCCCCGGTCACACCGCCGACACAGCCGCCGGTGGCGCCAGCGGCGGGGGCCACGCCCGCGCAGCGCATGACCGGCCCGCTGCGGCCCGTGAATCCGTTCATGGTACAGGACCCGAAACAGAAGGCGCGGCGGCTCGCGCGCGCTTTGGTCTCGGATCTGGTCGTGTACCATCCCGAGAAGCGCCAGCAGGGGCTGCGCGACGGCACGTTGCCCCAGCTCTTCAAGGACGAAATCGACAAGAGCTGGCAGGAGTACGTCGAGCAGGTCGGTCAGGAGGTGGCCAAGAGCACGCCGTTCTGGGCCGAGGCGCTCAACGAAATCCTGGCGGGCGGCAACAAGGTATTTTGAGGCTGGTGCGCGAAAGCGAGTAACCGACCGTGGCCCTATCTGAACGCTTCAACGACTTGCAACGCCGTCTCGTCGAGCTGCGGAGCTTTCTTTGACGTAGAAGGAAAGACACAGCGGCTGGGCGAGCTCGAACACGCCATGGCGGAAGGCGCCATGTGGTCGGACCAGGCACGGGCGCGGCAGGTGGTGGAGGAAGTCAAGACGCTGAAGCGCTGGCTGGAGCCCTACCACGCATTGCACAAACGCGTGGAGGAAGGCCGCGAGCTCAACGAGCTGCTCGAGTCGGAGTCGGGCTTGGACCTCGCCCTGCAGCGCCAGCTCGAGCAGGAAGCCGACGCCATCACGACGCAGCTCGAGACGCTCGAGCTGCAGAACATGCTCCAGAGTCCGGACGACGTCCGCGACGCGCTGCTCACGATCCATCCGGGAGCGGGCGGGACGGAGTCTCAGGACTGGGCCGAGATGCTGATGCGGATGTACACGCGCTGGGCCGAGCGCCACGGCTTCAAGGTCGAGATGCTCGATCTGCTGGAAGGGGAGGAGGCCGGGGTCAAGTCGGCCGAGCTCCAGATCAGCGGTCCGTACGCCTACGGTCTCCTCAAGGCCGAAAAGGGGGTACACCGGCTGGTGCGGATCTCGCCGTTCGACGCCCAGTCGCGCCGCCACACGTCCTTCGCGTCCGTCTTCGTCTATCCGGTCGTGGACGAGGACATCGAGATCGCGATCAACGACGACGACCTGCGGATCGACGTGTTCCGGGCGTCGGGGAAGGGCGGCCAGCACGTCAACAAGACCTCCTCTGCCGTGCGGATTACACACTTGCCGACGAACATCGTCGTCTCTTGTCAACAGGAGCGCAGTCAGTTCAAGAACAAGGCGACGGCGCTCAAGATGCTGAAGGCGCGGCTATATGAACGGGCCGTCCTCGAGCGTGAGGCGAAGAAGGCCGAGGTCGACAAGCAGAAGACCGACATCTCGTGGGGCAATCAAATCCGGTCCTACGTGTTTCAGCCGTACACGATGGTCAACGATCACCGCACCGAGCTGAAGGTGACCGACGTGCAGAAGGTGATGGACGGCGACCTCGATCCCTTCATCGAGGCGTACTTGAAGCAGTTCGGGAGCAAGGCGGCGTGACGAGCTTCGTCGAGGCGGCGCGGCGCGAAAAGCTCGCCGAGCTCGTGCGGCGCGGCGTAGCGGGCTTCGCGTACCGGTTCGAGCGCACGGGCGCGGCGCGCGCGGCGCTCGAGGCATTCCGCGACGACGACGCGACGGTGCACCGGCTGGCGGGGCGCCTGGTGCTGCTGCGGCCCATGGGCAAGACGACCTTCGGCCATCTGGAGGACGCAAGCGGCAAGATCCAGGTCTATTTCAAGATCGACGCCCTCGGCGCCGAGCCGTACGAGGTGGTGAAGCTGCTCGACCTGGGGGACGTGGTCGGCGTCGAGGGACCGCTGTTCCGGACCAAGACGGGGGAAGTCACGGTGCGGGTCGAGCGCCTGACGCTGCTGGCGAAGTCGTTACGGCCGCTGCCGCTCGGCAAGGAGGACGCGAGCGGGGTGCGGCACGGCGAGCTGTCCGACCCCGAGCTGCGAGCCCGCCAGCGCTACGCCGACCTCGCCGTACACCCCGAGGTCCGGGAGATCTTTCGCCTGCGCGCGCGGGTGGTGAGCTACGTGCGCCGGTTCCTGGACGCGCGCGGCTATCTCGAGGTCGAAACCCCCGTGCTGCAGCCGCTGTACGGCGGCGCGACCGCGCGGCCGTTCAAGACGCACTACGAAGCGCTGGACGCGGATTTTTATCTCCGGATCGCCGACGAGTTGTACCTGAAGCGCTGCATCGTGGGCGGGCTCGAGCGGGTCTACGAGATCGGCCACGATTTCCGGAACGAGGGGCTGTCGCGGTTTCACAATCCCGAGTTCACGATGGCCGAATGGTACGAGGCGTACGCCGACTACGAGGCGATGCTCGAGCTCACCCAGGATCTGCTGGCCGGGATGGTGCGGGAGCTGTACGGCACGGCGACGCTGGAGCGCCACGGCGCGACGCTCTCGTTCGAGCCGCCCTTCGCACGCCGTGACTACTACGGCCTGGTGCGCGAGACGGCGGGCATCGACCTGGCCCGCGCCACCGAAGCGGAGCTGCGCGCCGCGCTCGAGCGCAAGGAGGTCGCCGACGCGGACGCGCTCACCGGCGGGAAGCTCGTCGATGAGGTGTTCAAGAATTACGTCGAGCCGACGCTGGTGCAACCCACCTTCGTGCTGGATTACCCGGTCGCGCTGTCGCCGCTCGCGAAGCTCAAGCGGGGCGATCCGAGCAAGGTCGAGCGCTGGGAGCTGTTCATCCAGAAGCGGGAGATTGCGAACGCCTTCAGCGAGCTCAACGATCCCGAGGAGCAGCGCCGCCGCTTCGAGCACCAGGCGCGGCTCCGCGCCGCCGGGGATGCGGAGGCGCAGCAGCTCGACGAGGATTTCCTCCGGGCGCTCGAGTACGGCATGCCGCCCGCCGGCGGCGTCGGCATGGGGATCGACCGCCTGCTGATGATCCTCGCGGACCAAACGAACATCCGCGACGTGATTCTGTTCCCGATGCTGCGGCCCGAGTGATGCCCGCGCTCTCGCTGCAGCACATCCTGCTGGTCGCCGCGGCGCTCGCGATCGCGCTGTATCTGTGGCACTACCGGCCGTCGTCGCTGGAAGCCCGCATCGCCCTGCGCTACCTCCGCAGCCGGCGCTCGTCGCGGCTGCTGTCGCTCATCACGGTCATCGCGGTCGGGGGCGTGACGGTCGGCGTGATGGCCCTCGTGGTGGTGCTGGGCGTGATGAACGGCCTCCAGGAGGATCTGCGGGACAAGATTCTGGTGGCGAATCCGCACCTGCGCGTCCTCACCTACGGCGAAGGGCTGCGGCTCGACGACTGGCGCCGGGTGCTGGACCGGGTGCGGCGCACGCCGGGGGTCGAAGCCGCCGCCCCGTTCGTCTTGACCCAGGGCCTCATCTCCGCGGGGCACGACTATGCCGAGGGCGTCGTCGTGCTCGGCGTGGACCCGGACACCGGCCTCCGGGCAGTGACGAGCTTCGCCCAGCACTTCACGAAAGGCGACCTCCGGTTCCGCACCACGCGCCCCGACGTCGAGGGCGGCATCGCGCTCGGCGCCCGGCTCGCGACCAAGCTCTCGGCCTATGCCGGCGACGTAGTGACGCTCGTGGCCCCGGCGGGTGCGCGCTTCAACCCCAGCCTCGGCGCCTACGTCCCGCAGTTCCACCGCTACGAGGTCACGGGGCTGTTCGACACCGGGATGTACGAATACGACAACAGCTACGTGGCGCTCGGCCGCCGGGTGGCGCAGCGGTTCGCCGGGCTCGATAGCGCCGTGACGGGAGTCGAGGTCCGCCTGGCGGACCCCTGGAAGGCCCGCGAGTTCGCAGTGCGCCTCGAGGAGGATCTGCTGTACCCGTACCGCGCGCTCGACTGGCAGACGCAGAACCAGTCGCTCTTTTCGGCCCTGAAGCTCGAGAAACTCGCGATGGCGTTCGTGGTGTTCCTCATTTGCGTCGTGGCCGCCTTCAACGTGGTCGGTACGCTCACCATGGTGGTGCGCGACAAGACGCGCGAGATCGGCATCCTGCTGGCGATGGGGTTAAAGCAGGGCTCGATTCGCCGGGTCTTCCTGGCCCAGGGGATCCTGGTGGGCCTGACGGGAACGTCGCTCGGGGTCGTACTGGGGCTCGTCGTGGGCGGCATGGTGAACCGCGGGCATTGGATCCCGATCGACCCCTCGATCTACTTCATCGACCACCTGCCCGTGCACATGCAGCCGCTCGACGCGCTGTCCGTCATCGCCGCGAGTCTGCTCGTGGCCATGCTGGCGCCGCTGCACCCGTCGGTCCAGGCGTCGCGCCTCGATCCGGTGACGGCGATCCGCTACGAATGAGCGCGCTGCTCGAAGGCCGGGGCATCCGCAAGGTGTTCGCGGGCGGCGACGGCCAGCCGCTGGAAGTGTTGCGCAGCGTGGAGCTGGAGGTCCACCGCGGCGAGTTCGTGGCGATCGTGGGCGCCTCCGGGGCCGGCAAGAGCACGTTACTGCATCTGCTCGGTGCGCTCGACCGCCCGACGAGCGGGGACATTTGGCTCGACGGCTCGCGCTACGCCGACCTGGACGGGGACGAGCTCGCCGAGCTCCGGAACCACAAGTTGGGGTTCGTCTTTCAGTTCCATCATCTCTTGCGGGAATTCTCGGCTTTGGAGAACGTGATGATGCCGCTCTTGATCGGGGGCATGGCAGTGCGGCCGGCCACCTCACGGGCCGAGGAAGTGCTCTCGCTCGTCGGGCTCGCCGGGCGTATGTCGCATCGCCCCAGCGAGTTGTCGGGCGGCGAGCAGCAACGCTGCGCCGTGGCGCGCGCCCTGGTGCATGACCCGAGCCTCGTGCTGGCCGATGAACCGTCCGGGAACCTGGACCATGCCAACGCCGATCGGCTGCACGACGTCTTCTTCCGGCTGGCGCGCGAATACGAGACCGCGGTCGTGGTGGTGACACACAACCGGCAGCTCGCCGGCCGGGCGGACCGAATCTTGCTGCTAGAGGACGGCAGGCTCGCTGCCGTGAGCTCGGTGGACGCGATACCGTGATGCTGTGCGATAACTGCAAAGAGCGCGAGGTGGAGATCCACCTCACCAAAGTGGAGAACGACACGAAGGTGACGCTCCACCTCTGCAAGCAGTGCGCGCAGCAGAAGGGCTTCGAGACCGGCGATTCCATTCTCAAGTCGCCGCTCGGCGGGTTCATCCAGGCGATGGGCAAGGGGGGGGCGAGTCTGCTCCCCACGCCGGCGGACGGCCTGCGCTGCGCCGCCTGCGGCAGCACGCTCAAGGACTTCCGGGAATCCGGGCGCCTGGGCTGCGCCCAGTGCTACGAGTCGTTCCAGACCCACCTGCGCGATTTGCTGCGCCGCCTCCATGGGTCGAGCCAGCACGTCGGGGAGCGCTACACGCCGCCCGGCACCGACGCCGCCGCCGACCCCCGCATCCAGCTGCTCGAGCTGCGCGAGCAGCTGCGTCGTGCCGTCGAGAACGAGAACTTCGAGCTCGCCGCCGAGCTGCGCGACCGCATCCGGGTGCTCGAATGATCGATCTGTCGCTGCTTCCGGACGGCGGGATCGGCTGGCTCGACGCATCCGGGCCGAAGGCGAGCATCGTGCTGTCGACCCGCATCCGCCTCGCCCGCAATCTGCAGGGCCACGTGTTCGGCCAGCGCGCCGGCGACGCGGACCGCACCGCCGTGCTCACGCGCGTGACCGAGGCGGGGGCGGCGAGCGACCGGCTCGGCGGAGCGGTGACGTTCCGGCTCGACCAGCTCGAGCGGGTCGAGCGGCAGTTGTTGCACGAGCGGCACCTCGTCAGCAAGGAGCTGGCGGGGCTGGACCGCGAGTCGCGACCGCGGCCGGGCGCGGCGCTGCTGGTGCAGGGGGGGGTGGGGGTCATGGTCAATGAGGAGGACCATCTCCGATTGCACGGAATGCGCTCGGGATTCGCGTTGGAGGAGGCGTATGCCGAAGTGGAGGCGGTAGATGCCGATTTGGGGCGTCTCTTACCCTTCGCGTTTCATCCGGAATTTGGCTATCTTACGTCGTGCCCGACGAACGCTGGAACGGGACTCCGCGCCAGCGTACTCATCCACTTGCCGGGCCTCGTTTTGACCAAGGAGATCGGCAAGGTACTGCAAGGGCTGGCGCAGGTGGGGCTGACCTTCCGCGGCTTGTACGGCGAAGGCAGCGAGGTCGTCGGAAACTTCTTTCAGTTGTCCAACCAGACGACCTTAGGGAAGTCGGAAGACGAGCTGCTGGACCACCTCGGCAAGATCGTGCGGCAAGTGGTCGAGTATGAAGAGCAGGCGCGTGAGATTCTGCTGCAGAAGGCACCCACGGAGGTAGCGGATAAGACTTGGCGTGCCTACGGTTTACTGAAATACGCGCGCAGCCTGTCGTTTGAAGAGACGATGAATCTGTTGAGCGGGGTGCGGTTGGGGGTGGGGTTGAATCTGATCACGGGGTTGAGTGTATACACACTCAACAAGCTGTTGATATTCACCCAGCCCGCGCACCTTGCGGCGCTCGAAGGTCGTCACAGCGGCGATCCTGAGTTGCCGACGGTGCGCGCGACGTCTGTGCGCCGCGTGCTCGAGACCGAAGCAGTCTGAGGTGGGGGAGCGATGAACGGGTACAACTTCACGGATCGGGTGCGCAAGGTCCTCCAAATGGCGCGGGAGGAAGCTGCGCGGCTGCACCACGAGTACGTGGGGACCGAGCATATCCTGCTGGGATTGATCCGCGAAGGCGAAGGCGTTGCCGCGGCCGTGCTGACGAATCTCAACGTCGACCTCGAGGAGATTCAGCAGAAGATCGAGGAGACGGTGAAGAAGGGCAAAGCGGCCGCCGCCGCCGGACCCGATCTGCCGTACACGTCCCGGGCCAAAAAAGTTCTCGAGCTCGCCATGAGCGAGGCGCGCGAGCTGAACCACTCCTACGTGGGGACGGAGCATCTGCTGCTCGGTCTGCTGCGGGAGGAGAAGGGGATCGCCGCGCAGGTGCTGACCGACGCGGGCGTCAACCTGGAGCAGGCGCGCGCCGAGACGCTGCGGTTGCTCGGCAGCGAGATGCCGTCGGGCCCGGCGCCGGCCGGCTCGGGCGCGCAGCCCGCGAGCCCCAAGAGCGAGAAGAAGTCGAAGACCCCGGCGCTCGATCACTTCTGCCGCGATCTCACCCAGCTGGCGGCCGAAGGTCAGCTCGATCCCACGATCGGGCGGCAGAAAGAGATCGAGCGCGTGATGGAGATCCTGTCGCGCCGCAAGAAGAACAATCCGGTGCTGATCGGCGAACCGGGCGTGGGGAAGACGGCGATCGTCGAGGGGCTCGCTCAGCTGATCGCGAGTGGGCAGTGCCCCGACGCGCTCAAGGATCACCGGGTGCTGTCGCTCGACATGGCGGCGGTGATCGCCGGCACCAAGTACCGCGGCCAGTTCGAGGAGCGGCTCAAGGCGATCATCAACGAGATCGCCCAGAACCGCAACATCATCCTGTTCATCGACGAGCTCCACACGCTGGTGGGGGCGGGGGCCGCGGAAGGTGCAGTCGACGCGTCGAACATGCTGAAGCCGGCGCTCGCCCGCGGTGAGCTGCAGTGCGTCGGCGCCTCCACGCTCAACGAGTACCGCAAGTATATAGAGAAGGACGGCGCGCTCGAGCGGCGGTTCCAGACCGTGATCGTCGATCCACCGACCGTGGACGAGACGATCGAGATCCTGAAGGGGCTGCGGAAGCGTTACGAGGAGCACCACCGGGTGATCATCCCGGACGAGTCGCTCGATGCGGCCGCCAAGCTGTCCGAGCGCTACATCACCGACCGCTTCCTGCCCGACAAGGCGATCGACGTGATCGACGAGGCGGGGGCCCGGGCGCGGCTCGCAGCCCAGGTGCCGCCGCCCGAGGTCGCCGCGCTGAAGAACAAACTCGAGCACATCAACAGCGACAAAGAGGGCGCGGTCCGCGACCAGAACTTCGAGCGCGCGGCGTCCTTGCGCGACCAGGAGCGCGAGCTCCAGTCCGACATCCGCCGCAAGCAGGAGGCATGGGAGAAGGAGCGCGCCACGCACCGGCCCACGATCAACGAAGAAGGCGTGGCGTTCATCGTGTCGCGCTGGACGGGGATTCCCGTGACCCGGTTGCAGGAAGCCGAAACGGCGCGGCTGCTCCGGATGGAGGAGGAGCTGCACCAGACGGTGGTCGGCCAGGACGAGGCGATCCAGGTGATCGCGCGGGCGATCCGGCGGAGCCGGGCCGGCCTGAAGGACCCCAAGCGGCCGATCGGATCGTTCATCTTCTCCGGCCCCACGGGCGTCGGCAAGACCGAGCTGGCCCGGGCGCTCGCCCGGTTCCTGTTCGCCGACGCCAACGCCCTGATCCGCGTGGATATGTCGGAGTACATGGAGAAGTTCTCCGTCAGCCGCCTGATCGGCGCGCCGCCCGGGTACGTCGGGTACGAAGACTCGGGGACGCTCACCAAGGCGGTGCGGCGCAAGCCGTACTCCGTGGTGCTGCTCGACGAGATCGAGAAGGCGCACCCCGACGTCTTCAATATCCTGCTGCAGGTGCTGGATGAGGGCCACCTCACGGACAACTATGGGCGCGTCATCGACTTCAAGAACACGGTCGTGATCATGACATCGAACGTCGGCGCGCGCGACATGGTCAAGGGCAAGGCCCTGGGGTTCGCCCAGCCCGATTCCCGCGCCACGTTCGAGAAGCTGGCCGAGAAGGTCAAGGAAGAGATCAACAAGACCTTCAACCCGGAGTTCCTGAACCGGCTCGACGACGTCATCGTGTTCCATCCGCTCTCCCGGGAACACATCACGCAGATCGTGGCGATCCTCTTGCGGGAAGTGCAGAAGCGGCTGGGCGAGGAGGAGCTGACGCTGCGGCTGACCCCGGCGGGCACGGACTTCCTGGTGGACCGCGGCTACGACGAGCACTTCGGCGCGCGGCCGCTCAAGCGGGCGATCCAGAAATACGTCGAAGATCCGCTCTCCGAGAAGATCCTGATCGGTGAGTTCGCGCGGGGCGACGAGATCGAGGTCGACGTGGCCCCGGACAAGGAACGGCTGGGGTTCCGCGCGCTCTCCGGCTCGAAGGCGTGATCCGCCAGCTCTCTTTCGTCATAGCTGTGTGTTCGGTCGCTCTCCCCCCGTGCGTCGCGCGCGCGCAGGGCGAGGGTGAGGCGCCGGCCCCACAGACGGTCGCTCCCGACTCCATCGTAGTCCTGGGATTGCGGCGCGTGGAGCGCCGCGCGGTGCTGGAGCAGAGCGGGCTCGCGCCCGGCCGCGCCGTGGGGTATCGCGACATCCAGCGCGCCACCCAGGCGCTGTACGCCACCGGCCAGTACGACGACGTCCGGGTGGAACAGGCCGAGCAAGGGGGGCGCGAGCTGCTCATCGTGCGCGTGCGGGAGCGGCCGATCCTCCTCAAGTGGGCGCTGCGCGGCGTCAGCCGGGTGGGCGAGCACAGCGTGCGCGACAAGGTGCAGCTGCTCGAAGGGCGGCCGATCGATCCCGCCGCCGTGGCGCGCGCCCGCGGTCGCATCGACTCGCTGTATCGTGCGGACGGGTACTACCTCGCCCAGGTGAAGGTCGTCACGGTGTACGAGGCCGACTCCTCCCGCGTGCGGGTGATCTTCGACGTGGACGAGGGCCGGCGCGTGGCGATCGCGCAATTCAAGGTCGAGGGCAATACGCATTTCTCCGACGCGGACCTGGTCGGCCAGATGAAGACAGGCCCCGAAGGATTCTGGTGGTTCCGCTCGGGCGACTATGACGACGACAAGCTGCACGGCGATCTGCAGGAGCGGTTGCCCAAGTTTTACGGCGACCGGGGCTACGTGGACTTCCAGGTGCTCGGCGACACGTTGATCGTCGATGACACGACCGGGAAGGCGACGCTCGTCGTGCGCGTGAGCGAGGGCGAGCCCTATCAGGTGGGGACGTTCGAGATCGTCGGCAACCGTCGCTTCTCCACCGAGGACCTGGAACAGCTGTTCCCCTTCAAGGGGGCGAGCCGCACCGGGCTGCTGGGGTTGGGCGGAGTGCAGCAGGGACCCGCCTACTTCAACCAGCAGAAGTGGGACGACGCCACCCAGCAGATGCGCACGCTGTACTACAACAACGGCTACATCTACATGCAGCCGCGCGCCGACGTGATCCGCCGCACCGGCGCGGACGGCAAGCCGGTCGTGGATCTGCGCTGGGTGATCACGGAGGGCCAACCCGCCATCGTCAACAAGGTGGAGATCGCCGGCAACGACGTGACCCACGAACGCGTGATCCGGGAGGCGATCGTGCTGCTCCCGGGCGACGTGTTCCGCCAGGACGCGCTGATCCGTTCCTACCAGAACATCTCCAATCTGGGCTTCTTCCAGCAGCCGGTGCCGTTCCCGGACACGCGCCCGGCGAACGACCAGGGCGACGTGGATGTCATCTTCCGCGTCACGGAGAAACGGACGGGGAACATCAACTTCGGCGCGTCGGTGGGGCAGGGCACCGGCCTGGGCGGCTTCCTGGGACTGGACGAGCCGAATCTGTTCGGGCAGGGGAAACGCGGCCGGTTTCAATGGCAGTTCGGGAAGAACATCAACGACTTCGACCTGTCGTACACCGATCCCGCGTTCCGCGATTCGCGCGTCTCGATGACGGTCGGGGTGCACAACACGCGCCTGCGCTACACCATCTCCGACCTGGGCCAGCTGCGCCGCCGCGGCGGCAATCTCCAGTTCGGCTTCCCGTTGTTCAACGACCGCTACACGCGATTGTTCGTATCGTACGCGATCGACGATCAGACGTTTACGGGGGCGACCACGGGCCTCGCGTCCCTGAGCTGCAACAACTGCATCCGCTCCACCATCGGTTTCTCGGTCATGCGCGACACCCGGATCGATCTGCCGTTCCCGACCGCGGGGACGATGCACTCGATCGGCGTCTCGCAGAGCGGCGGCCCGCTCGGGGGCACGGGCAACTTCCAGCGCGTGGACCTCGAGGGTCGCTGGTATGCGCCGCTCTCGAGCGGCGGCCCCACGGGCGGCGGCGTCAAGTTCGTCATGGGCCTGTCGACCCGCTCCGGGTTCGTGTTCGGCAACTCGCCGTTCATCGACCAGCTCTTCACGATGGGCGGCACGCAGTACGGCATTCCGTTGCGCGGCTACGACGAGTTCTCGGTCACCCCGCACGGGTTCGACCCGAGCGCCAGCAGCGGGCAGGCGAGCGCCAGTGCGTTCGGCAAGACCTACCTCGCGATGACCGGCGAGGTGGGGGCCCGGCTGTCGCAGATGTTCTACGTCGCGGCGTTCTACGACGCCGGCAACGTGTGGGCGCGCGCCGGCCAGTTCAACCCCACCCGTTTGCTGCGCGGTGCCGGTATCGGCCTCAGCATCATCTCGCCCCTCGGTCCCATCGGCATCGACTGGGCGTACGGGTTCGATCGCACCAATATCCTCGGCCAGCCGGCCCCCGGCTGGAAGCTGCATTTCAAGCTCGGCAACTTCTTCTGAGCCCGGGCCCGCGCGCGCCGCGGGGATCACTCTACGGCATGTACTCTTCCGGAGATGCGTTATGAGGCGAGCAGTGACGCTGTGGGCGTGGGTTGGGCTTCTTGCTGGGACGGCGGCGCCCGGGGGGGCGCAGGCGCGCCCGTCGCAGCCCTCGCTCAAGATCGGGTTCATCAGCTCGCGGCAGATCCTGCAGCAGACACCCGGGTACGCGGCGGCCGAGTCGACCTTCAACAAGGAGGTCCAGGGCTTCCGTGACGAGGTCCAGAAGCTGCAGCAGCAGCTCGACTCGGCGGTGCGTGTGTTCGACCAGCAGGCGATCGCGCTGTCGCCCGCCGCCAAGCAGCAAAAACAGAAGGATCTGCAGCAGCTGCAGCAGAAGTTCGAGCAGCGCTCGAACGATCTGCAGGGCCGCGCCCAGCAGCGCGAGCAGGAGCTGCTGCAGCCGATCCAGGCTCGCGTCAACGCCGTGATTCAGGGACTCCGGGCCGAGGGGAATTACGCCTTGATCTTCGACGCCGACGCTCCCGGCTCGAACATCGTCGCCGCCGATCCCGCCCTCGACATCACCAGCAAGGTGCTCGAGCGGCTGAAGCAGTCCCAGTAGCTCTTCCTCCCGTGAACGCCCGCCTCTCGGCCGCCGAGATCGCAGCGCTCACGCAAGGACAGCTCGTCGGTGCGGCCGACGTCACGGTCACGGGGGTCGCCCCGATCGACCGGGCGGGGCCGGACGACCTGTCTTTTCTTGCCAGTAAGCGCTATCTCCCGTATTTTCAACAGTCTAGGGCAGCGGTCGTGCTCTGCAAGCCGGACTTGGCACAGGTGTCCGGAGGGCCGTCGTGCCGGGTGCTGGTGCGCGATCCGCACGTCGCCCTGCTGTCGGTCATTCCGGTGCTCTATCCCGAGCCGAGCTGGAATGCCGGAATCCACCCGACGGCCGTGATCGGGCGCGGAGTCGTATGGACCGAGCCCGTAGCGATCGGAGCGTACGCGGTGCTGGGGGAAGGGGTGCGGCTGGGACAGCGCGTCCGCGTGGGCGCGGCGTGTGTGTTGGGGGACGGCGTGCAGATCGGGGACGACGTGCGGCTGCACCCTCAGGTGGTCTGCTACGGCGGTACGATCATCGGCAACCGGGTGATCTTGCACGCCGGCGCCCGGCTCGGGTCTGACGGGTTCGGTTACATCCCCGGCCGGGGGGGGGAGCTGCCGCGCAAGGTGCCGCAGATCGGCCGCTGTATCATCGGAGACGACGTGGAGATCGGTGCGAACACCACGATCGACCGCGGCAGCGTCGACGACACGGTCATCGGCGCCGGAACGAAGATCGACAACCTCGTGCAGATCGGGCACAACTGTCGGATCGGGGCGCGCTGCCTGATCGCGGGGCAGGCCGGGATCGCGGGGAGCACGCACGTCGAGGACGACGTCTTCTTGGCCGGTCAGGCGGGCCTCGCCGACCACGTCACGATCGGGCGGGGCGCCCGCGTGACGGTGCAGGGGGGCGTCATCGGCGATATCGCCCCTGGGGCGACGGTGTCGGGGTATCCGGCCCGCAGCCACCGCGAGTTCCTGCGCGCCCAGGGGGCGCTGTACCGGCTGGCGCAGATCGTCGACGACCTCGAAGCGCTGGTGCGGCGCAAGGAGGAGCCCCATCCATAGACGGTCGGTGCGGCAGCGGGCGTCGGTGTCGGGGCGCGGACTGCACACGGGTGCCGAGACCGAGGCGTCGTTCCTGCCGGCGCCGCCGGGTCAGGGGATCCTGTTCCGGCGCACCGACCTGAGCGGCACCCCCGTGGTGGCGGCGCGCCTCACCGAAGTCGAGGCGGTCGAGCGCCGCACCGCGATCGGCAAGGGCCGGGCGACGATCCATACCGTGGAGCATCTGCTCGCGGCGGTCGCGGCCCACGAGATCGACGACCTGACCGTCGAGCTGACGGGTCCGGAGCCGCCGATCGGCGACGGCAGCGTCCAGCCGTACTTCGAGGCGCTGGCACAGGCGGAGCCGGTCGACGTGGAGGGGGAGCCGGTTGTGCTGACCGTGCAGGCGCCGTTCACGGTGACCGAGGGGGACTCGAGCTACGTGGTGGCGCCGGCGAAGGAGTTTCGCCTCACGGTGACGATCGAGTGGCCCCACCCGTTGATCGGGCGGCAATCGGGGAGCTACACGGTGACGCCCCAGAGCTTCGCCCGGGAGCTTGCGCCCGCGCGGACGTTCGGCTTCGCGAGCGAGGTCGAGGGGCTCAAAGCGAAAGGCCTCATCAAGGGGGCGTCCGCGACGAGCGCGATCGTGCTGGACGATCGATCGCTGGTGAACGGCGGCAAGCTCCGCTGGCCCGACGAGTTCGTGCGACACAAGGCGGCGGACATCGTGGGCGATCTGGCGCTGACGGGGGCGCGGATTCGCGCCCACATCGTGGCTACGCGGCCGAGCCACGGCGGGAACGTCGCGCTTGCCCGCACGCTGTCCCGGGCCGCCAAGCGCACGGGGGCTCCGACGATGGACATCGGGCGCATCATGGACGTGCTGCCGCATCGCTATCCCTTCCTGCTGGTCGATCGGATCATCGAGGTCGAGGGACGACAGCGCATCGTCGGCATCAAGAACGTGACGATCAACGAGCCGTTCTTCCAGGGTCACTTTCCCGGCCACCCCATCATGCCCGGGGTCCTGATCATCGAAGCGATGGCCCAGGTCGGTGGCATGCTGCTGATGAGCCATTTCGAGGGACAGGACGTCTCGGACAAGGTGGTGTACTTCATGTCGCTCGACAACGTGAAGTTCCGCCGGCCGGTGGTGCCGGGGGACCAGATCCGCTTCGAGCTCGAGATGGTCCAGTTCCGCGGCAAGACGTGCAAAATGAAAGGCGTCGGCTACGTGGACGGCCAGGTCGTGGCGGAGGCGGAGATGATGGCCATGGTGACCGAGAAGTGATCCACCGGACCGCGCTGGTCGATCCCACGGCGCAGCTCGCCCCCGACGTGACGGTCGGGCCTTACGCCATCATCGGACCGCACGTGACCCTCGGCGAGCGCTGTCACGTGGCCGCGCACGCCGTGCTCGAGCGTAACGTGCGTCTCGGCTCGGGCGTGAAGGTCGGCTACGGCAGCATCATCGGCAACGATCCGCAGGACCTGAAGTACAAGGGCGAGGACACCTGGGTCGAGGTCGGTGACGGGACGGTGATCCGCGAGTACTGTACCATCAACCGCGGGACCCCGGCCACGGGCCGGACGGCCGTGGGGCAGCGCTGCTTCCTCATGTCCTACGTGCACATCGCGCACGACTGCGCGATCGGGAACGACGTGATCATCGCCAACGCCGTCCAGATGGCGGGTCACGTGACGATCGAGGACCGGGCGATCATCAGCGGGCTCGTGCCGATCCACCAGTTCGTGCGGATCGGCACGTTCGCGTTCGTGGGCGGCGGCTCGCGCGTCAATCAGGACGTGCCGCCCTACACGAAGGCGGTCGGCAACCCCGTCCACCTGTACGGGCTGAATTCGGTAGGGCTGCAGCGCGCCGCTTTCTCGCCCGACGTGAAGCTGGCGCTCAAGCGTGCCTACCGCCTGCTGTTCAACTCCGACATGACGGTGAGCCAGGGCATCGCCAAGGCGCGCGCGGAGCTGCCGCAGACGCCGGAAGTGGAGAACTTCCTCAAGTTCATCGAAGGCTCGCAGCGGGGAGTCCTGGTGTGAGCCTGCGGGTGGGCGTCGTCGGTACCGGGGCGCTGGGCTTTCACCACGCGCGGTTGTTGCGCCCGATGCCCGCCGTCGAATTCGCCGGCATCTACGACAAGAACCCCGCCCGCGCCGCCGAGGTGGCGCGGCGGCTCGAGACGGTGGACCATCCGTCGCTCGAGGCCCTGCTCGAGCGCGTGGACGCCGTGACCGTGGCAGTGCCCACCCCCGCCCATGCGGCCGTAGGGATGGCGGTGCTGGAGCGCGGCATCGCGCTGCTGATGGAGAAGCCGCTCGCCGATACGGTGGCGGCGGCCGACCAGTTGGTGCGCCGGGCGGAGGAGCGGGGCGTCGTGCTCCAGGTGGGGCACGTCGAGCGCTTCAATCGCGCGGTGCGCGCCGCCACCGCCCACCTGGAGGAGCCGCGCTTCCTGCAGATCGATCGCCTCGCGCCGTTCCAGCCGCGCGGGACCGACGTGGCGGTGATCCTCGATCTCATGATCCACGACCTCGACCTGGTGCTCGAGCTGGTGCGCTCGGAGGTGGTAGACGTCCGGGCCACGGGCGTGCCCCTGTTGACCGCGCACGTGGACATCGCCAACGCCCGCATCGAGTTCGCCAACGGCGCGATCGCGAACGTGACCGCGAGCCGCGTGTCGCGCGAGCGCACGCGCAAGCTGCGGATCTTCCAGCCGACCGGGTACTTCTCCCTCGACCTCGCGCAAGGGACGGGGGATTTCTTTCGCCTCAAGGCCGGCTGGCAGAGTCTCGGCGCCACGCGTCTCGAGCAAATCGTCGAGCACGTGCGACTCGAGGCGCCCGAGGCCGAGCCCCTGAAGCTCGAGCTGGAGAGCTTCGTCCGCGCGGTGCGCGGCGAAGAGGACGTCCTCGTATCAGGCACCGCCGGCGCGCAGGCGCTGGCGCTCGCCTTCCGGGTCGCCGACGCCGTCCAAGCTTCGCCCCTCGCGGCCACGCGGCCGTGAGCCCCGGGGAGGGGCCGGTGGGGGGAGGGCCGCGGATCTACGTGTCTGCCGGTGAGCCGTCCGGGGACGCGCACGCCGCGGCCGTCGTGACGGCGCTGCGCCGCCGCCTGCCGGGCGCGCGGTTCGAGGCGTTCGGCGGCCCCGCGCTGGAGGCGGCGGGGGCCGCCGTGCTGGACCGCATGGAGCGCATGTCCGTGGTGGGCTTCGTCGAAGCGCTGTGGCAGGTCCCGGCCCACTTCCGGCTGCTGGCCCGGGTGAGCCGCGCGTTCCGGGCCCGACGCTATGATCTCGTCATTCTCGTGGACTACCCCGGCTATCACCTGCGCGCGGCGGCGGCGGCGCGCGCCGCCGGGATCCCGGTGCTCTACTATATCGCGCCGCAAATGTGGGCGTGGGGCGTGGGGCGGGTTCGCAAGCTCACCGCGGTCGGGCGCCTGGCCGTGATTCTCCCGTTCGAAGAGCCGTTCTTCCGGGAACGCGGCGTCCCGGCCAGCTTCGTGGGCCACCCGCTGCGCGACCGCGCGCCCGCGCCGCCCCGCGCGGAGGCTCGGCGGGCGCTCGGGCTCGATCCCGGTCGTCCCGTGCTCGGCCTGTTTCCCGGGAGCCGCCCACAGGAGGTCGTGCGTCTGTGGCCGGTCTTTCGGGACACCGCCGGGGCGGTGCTGGCGGAGCACCCCGCGACGCAGGTCGTGGTGGCGGGCACGCCGCGGGGACGCTACGCTGGGCCCGGCGCGATCCGCATCCACATGGGCGATCCGCTGCCGGTGTTCGCAGCCGCGGACGCGGGGCTCTGCAAGTCGGGCACCACCACGCTCGAAGCCGCGCTCGTCGACTTGCCGATGGTCATCGCGTATCGCTTGAACCCCGTGTCGTTCGCCATCGCCATCCGCCTGCTGCGCGTACCGCACGTCGGTTTGGTCAACCTGATCGCGGAGCGCCAGGTGGCTCCGGAATTCCTGCAAGGGGCCGCGACGCCGCAGGCTCTCGCCGCCGCCGTCCTGCCGCTGCTCGACCGTGAGAGCGGCGCGGCGCGGCGCCAGCGGGAAGGGCTCGCGCTGGTGCGCGACCGGCTCGGGCCTCCCGGCGCCGCCGACCGGGTGGCCGCGCTCGCGGTGGAGCTGCTGGGGTGAAGCTGCGCTGGGCTGAACCCCTGGTCCGGAGAATCGGCGCCGCGCTCGTCGGCCTCCTCGCCGCGACGTGGCGCTACCGCGTGCGCGGATGGGAACACGTGGCAAACGCGCACCGTCTGCGGCGGCCGATCGTATATGTGCTGTGGCACAGCCGTATCCTGCCGCTGCTCTATTCGCGTCGCCGCGAGGGCTTGGCGGTGCTCATCAGCCGCCACGCGGACGGCGGCCATCTCGCGCAGCTGTCGGAGCGCTGGGGATATCGCGTCGTCCGAGGGTCGTCGCGGCGCGGTGGGGAGGTGGGGCTGCTCGGCCTGGTGCGGCACCTGCGCGACGGTGCCGAAGTCGCCCTGACGCCCGATGGGCCACGCGGGCCGGCCGAGCGCGTGAAACCCGGCGCTCTCGCGGCGGCTCAGCATGCCGCCGCTGTGGTGATCGCGGCCGGCGCGCGACCGTCCTCGGCGTGGTGGCTGCGCTCCTGGGATCATTTCTGCCTCCCCAAGCCGTTCGCGACCATCGAGGTCGCGTACAGCGCGCCGTTCACCGTGGCCGCCGGGAAGGATGGATTGCGCCGCGGCATCGCCGACGCGGAGCGCGCGCTGGCCCAGGTCACGTACGGCGGGGAGGAACGGGGAAGGGGGGAAGGGTGATCGGAGCGCGCCTCGTGCGCTGGGTGTGGCAGCCGGGTGCCGCGGCCACAATCGCGCGCTTGCCACTCGTCCCATTCGCGCTGCTGTACGGCGCGACGATGCGACTGCGCGCGGCGGCGTATCGCCGCGGCGCCCTGCCAGTTCACCGGCTGCCGCTGCCGACGGTCGCCGTGGGGAATCTCTCGGTGGGCGGTACGGGAAAGACCCCTCTCGCAGCGTGGATCGCGCACCACTACGTCGGGCGCGGCCGGACGCCCGGCATTCTGTTACGCGGCTACGGGGCGGACGAGCCGCTGGTGCACCGCCGGCTCGTCCCCGAAGGGGTAGTCGTGGCGGATCGGGACCGGACCGCGGGCGCAGCGCAGGCCCGCGCGGCCGGCGCGGACGTGCTGGTGCTGGACGATGCGTTCCAACTGCTCGGGGTGGCGCGCGGCTTGAACGTCGCGGTCGTGAGTGCCGAGAGCGCGACGGCCTCGCCCTGGCCGCTCCCGGCCGGGCCCTGGCGCGAGGGATGGGCGGCGTTGGGGCGAGCGGACGTCATCGTGGTGACGCGGAAACATGCGGCGCCCGACTCGGCCGCGGCGCTGGCGCGCCGGCTGGAGCAGCCGCGGGAGGAGGGCAGGGGGCCTCCGCTGGTGTGCGTCGCCTATCTGGCGGTGAGTCATTTCGAAGGGATGCGATCCGGAGCGCGCATGGCGCTGCCGGTGCTCGGCGGGCGGCGCGTCCTCGCCGCCGCCGGGATCGCCGAGCCCGAGAGCTTCGCGGCCCAGCTGCGTCGCCTCGGCGCGATTGTGCAACTCCAAGCGTATCAAGATCATCACGCCTATGACCGGGCCGACATCGCGCGCCTCGTGCGGGGCTTCACCGAGGCGGATTATGTTGTAGTCACCGAGAAAGACGCCGTGAAGCTCCGCGGCCGCTGGCCGACGGATGCCCCCGAGCCGCTGGTCGCCGGCCTTGCCGTGCGGTGGGAGCGCAACGGGGAGGCGCTGGAGGAGGCTCTGGATGGGCTGCTCGACACATACCCGGACTGACCCCGCACGATGAGCGATCCTGCAATCAAGACCGAGCGTCCCGTCATCCGGCCCGAGAAGGACACCTTTCTCGCGGAGGAGAATCCGTTCGAAGCGATGATGGAACGCTTCGACCACGCCGCCCAGTTGCTCAAGCTCGACCCCGGGCTCTACAAGGTGCTCCGCAACCCCGAAAAGCAGATCATCACCTCGGTCCCGATCGTGCGCGACAACGGCGAAGTGGAGGTCTACACCGGCTATCGGGTGCTGTACAACACCTCGCGCGGGCCGGCCAAGGGGGGGATCCGGTTCGATCTGAACGTGACGCTCGAGGAGGTGAAGGCGCTCGCGGCCTGGATGACCTGGAAGTGCGCGCTCGTCAACATCCCGTTCGGGGGCGCCAAGGGCGGCGTGGTGTGCGATCCCGCGACCATGTCCATGGCCGAGCTCGAGCGCGTGACCCGCCGCTACACGTCGAGCATCATCGAAACGCTGGGGCCGGATTCGGATGTGCCGGCGCCCGATGTGAATACCAACGAGCGAGTGATGGCGTGGATCATGGATACGTACTCCATGCACAAGCGCCACACGGTGACCGCGGTGGTGACCGGCAAGCCGGTCGAGATGGGCGGGTCGCTGGGGCGGCGCGAGGCGACGGGGCGGGGCGTCATGTTCGTGACGCGCGAGGCGCTGGCGCGGCTCGGCATGTCCCTGAAGGGGGCGCGCGTGGCGATCCAGGGGTTCGGGAACGTAGGGTCGGTCAGCGCGGATCTCCTGTCCAAGGAGGGCGCCGTGGTCGTGGCGGTGTCGGACAAGTCGGGGGGCCTGCACCGCCCGCAAGGCCTCGACATCGGCGACCTAATGAAGTGGGTGCGCGAGCGCCGCCACCTCGCGGGGTACCCCCAGGCCGACGCGATCCCGAACGATCAGGTGCTTATCCTGGACTGCGATGTCGTGGTGCCCGCCGCGACCGAGAACGTCATCACCCGCAAGAACGCGCCCCACATCAAGGCCAAGATCATCTGCGAAGGCGCCAACGGTCCCACGACCGCTGCCGCCGACGAGATTCTCGAGAAAAAGGGGATCTTCGTCATACCCGATATCCTGGCGAACGCGGGCGGCGTGACCGTGAGCTACTTCGAGTGGGTGCAGGACCGGGGCGGCTACTTCTGGGACGAGGAGACGGTCAACCGCCGACTGGAGAGCATCATGGTGCGCTCGTTCTCCGAGGTGGTGACCTGGGCGGAGCGCCATAAAGTGAACACGCGGATCGCGTCGTACATGATCGCGATCGACCGCGTGGCGGCGATGCACCGGCTGCGTGGGATGTATGCCTGATGCGCTATCACGTCGTCGCAGTGGGCCGCATGCGGGACGCGGCGCTGCGGGCGGCGTGTGACCGATACCTCGAGCGGCTGCGGCGTTACACGAAGGTGGAGGAGCGGGAAGTGAAGGCCGAGGCGCGAATCCTCGACGCGATAGCCGAGGGCTCGTGCCTCGTCGCGCTGGCGGAGCAGGGGGAGCAGTGGACGTCCGCCCAATTGGCGGACTGGACGGCCCGCTGGGAGCTGGAGGGGCGCGACGTGACGTTCGCGTTGGGCGGAGCCGAGGCCCTGCCGGCGCCGGTGCTGCGGGGCGCCGAGCGGATCTGGAGCCTGTCGCGCCTCACCTTTCCACACGAGCTGGCGCGCGTCGTCCTGTACGAGCAGCTGTATCGGGCGTACACGATCCGTCGCGGGGAGCCGTATCATCGCGGACCCTGAGTTGACGGCGGCGGACCGGGCGGCGCTGCTGCGCCTGGCGCGCGCCACGCTGGTCGCGCACCTCGGGGGCCGGCCACTGCCGCCCCTCCCGGACGTCCCCGGGTCTGCGCTGCGGCGCGGGGCGTTCGTCACCATCACCGAGGCGGGGGGAGCGCTGCGCGGCTGCGTCGGCCACGTGGCGGACGAGCGGCCGCTCGGCGAGGTGGTGCGCGAGATGACGGTGGCGGCCGCGCGCGAGGACCCCCGCTTCCCCCCGGTCGCGGCTGGGGAGCTGCCCGGTCTTACGCTGGAGATCTCGGTGTTGACGGCGGCCGCGCCGCTGCCGCTCGAGCCGGTGGATCCCGCCTGCATCGTGATTGGCCGCGATGGTCTGATCGTGCGGCGCGGGGGCCACATCGGCCTGCTGCTGCCGCAGGTGGCGGCCGAGTATCATTGGGAAGCCGAAACCTTCCTGGCGGCCGCGTGTCGCAAGGCGGGCCTCGCCGCGAACGCGTGGCGGGAAGCGGGCACCGATGTCTTGAGGTTCGAAGCGGACGTGTTCGGAGAGACTGGGGAAGGGGGAAGGGGGAAAGGGGAAGGGTGATACCGCGTATCGTCCACACGCCGATCGCGCCGCTGGAGCTGCCCAAGCAACCGGCGACGCCGCGCCGCGTTGCGCCCGAGGTTGTGGCGTCCACGCTCCCGGGCCCCGGGCGCGACCGGCTCGCCGGCGGAGCGGTGCTCGCGGTCACGACGGGCCAGCAGCCCGGCCTGTTCACGGGTCCGCTGTACACGATTTACAAGGCGCTGTCCGCGATCGCCCTGGCGCGCCGGCTCGAGCGGGAACGGGGGGGGGGCGTGCCCGTGGTGCCGGTCTTCTGGGTGGCCGGAGACGACCACGATTTCGCCGAAGCCAATCACACGTCGTTCTTGAACGCCGCCGGGGAGCTCGCGCACATCGTGCTGCGCGAGCGGCCGGCGGAGGCGCCGCTCGTGCCCCTGGCGCGCGAGCGCTGTGGCGACGAGATCCGCGCGGCGCTGGAACAGCTCAAGTCCGGTACGCCGGATACCGAGTTCAAGGCGGACGTGCTGCGCTGGCTCGAGGCGGCGTACCGGCCCGAGGCCAGCGTCGCCGACGCGTGCGCGGAGGCGCTGAACGCGCTGCTCGGGCCGCGCGGCCTGGCGGTATTCCGCGCCTACGACCGCGGCGCCAAACAAGCCGCTGCGCCGTGGGTGCTGCGGGGGCTCGACCAGACGCTGGCCGACGGCTACGCACCGGTCTTCGTCGAGGCCGCCCAGGGACGGGACCGGCTGGAGCCGAAGGGCGACGCCTGGGTCACGCGGCGCAGCGGGGAGCGGTTCGCCCGGGCGGAGCTGGAGCGGCTCGGCCGCGAGGCGCCCGAGCGACTCTCGCCCAACGTGCTGCTGCGCCCGGTCGTGGAAGCCGCGCTGCTGCCCACCCTCGCCTACGCGGCCGGGCCCGCCGAGCTCAAGTACCTCAGCGATGCCGGGCCGCTATACGACGCGCTCGGCGTGACGCGCCAGACGCCGGTGCCGCGCTGGTCCGGCGTGATCGTCGAGCATCGCGTGGAGAAACTGCTGCAACGGCACGGGCTCGCGCTCGAGGCGTTGGACGGCAGGCCCGGCGAGCTCGAGGCGCGCCTGGTGCGGGAATCGCTCCCCCCCGAGGCGGCGGAGTCGTTCGGCACGTTGCGCCAGGAGATCGAAGCGGGCTACGCGGGACTGACGCGCGTCGTGGCAGCCGTGGATCCCACGCTCGAGCGCACGGTGCAATCGGCGCGCAATGCGGCGCTGGCCGGCACGCAGGAGATCGAAAAAAAACTGATTGCGAGCCTGAAGCGCGAAAGCGAGACCCTGCTGCGGCAGATCAGCCGCGCTCGGGACGCGGTGTATCCTCGGGGCGAGCCGCAGGAGCGCGTGCTCACGCTGGCATCGTTCCTCATCCGCTACGGCCCTGGTTTGCTCGATGCACTGAGCGATGAGGTGGCGCGGTGGGCGGGCGCTCCGTAGAATCCTGTCCATGTGGATCGTCATCATCGTGTTGCTCGGCATCGCCTTGATGATTCCCATCACGGCGATCCTGCTCGACTCGCCGCTCGGCCGCTCGATGGCGCGTCGCCTGGAAGGACCGACTGATGGCGCCCCTGGGAGTGTGCGCGAGCTGGAGCGGCGCGTCGAGGCGCTCGAGACCGATATCGCGGACCTGACCCGGTCCGTGACCGGGATGCGGGAGGAGATCCAGTTCGTCCAGCGGTTGTTGGAAGACCCCAAGAAGAAGCGCACTTGACGGCGCCGGAGCCGACCGGCGGCGGACGCCAGGCGGCCCACGTGGCGGCCGGGATCATGCTGTCGCGCGTGCTCGGCTACGTGCGGCAGCGCGCCATCGCCTACTACATCGGCAACGGCTGGGCCGCGGACGCCCTGAGCGTCGCGCAGCGGATTCCCAACATCATCCGCAGCCTGCTCGCGGAAGGGACGCTCTCGGCCTCGTTCATTCCGGTGTACGCGGCGCTCAACGCGCGGGCGGACAAACGAGCCGCCCGCGCGCTCGCCGGCGCGATCCTGGGCCTGCTGCTGCTCGCGGCGGGTGTGCTGGCCGTCGTCGGGATCGCGTTCGCGCCGGCGCTCACGGCGGTGTTCGGTGCGGGCTTGACGGGCGACGCGCGCACACTCGCGGTCAGCCTGATGCGCCTCTTGTTCCCGATGTCCGGCCTCATGGTGGTGTCGGCGTGGTGCCTCGGCATTCTCAACACGCACCGGCGCTTCTTCCTGCCGTATGCGGCCCCGGCGGTATGGAACATCGCCGGGATCGCCGCCCTGGTCGCGGCGGGCACCTGGCTCGTGGCGCCGACGCTCCCGACCACGGTGCTGCTCACGCGGCTGAGCCTCGCCCTAGCGTGGGGCACGGTCGCCGGGAGCGTGCTCCAGGTGGCCATCCAGCTGCCCGCCTGCTGGCGGGTGCTGCACGGGATACCGGTGCGGTGGAGTCACTCCGCCGAAGGCGTACGCGACGTGCTCGTGGCGTGGCTTCCCGTCGTGCTCGGCGCCGGCGTCGCTCAGATTTCCGGGCTGATCGACACGCTGCTCGGCACGCTCGCGGGGGAGGGCGGCGCCTCGAGCCTGCAGTACGCGCAGCTGCTGCAGGTGCTGCCGATCAGCCTGTTCGGGACGTCGGTGGCCGCGGTGTCGCTGCCCGACCTGTCGCGCGACGCGCAGGGAAACACTCCCAACGAGCAGCTGCGCGCGCGCATCGCCGTGGGTTTCCGGCGCATCGTGTTTTTCATCCTGCCGTCGTCGCTCGCCTTCGTCGCGCTGGCGCCCGTGATCGTGCGCCCGCTGTTCCAGACGGGCCGCTTCGGCGCGGCGGACACCGATCTCGTGGGCGGCGTCGTCGCGGCGTACGGCGTGGGGTTGCTGGGGCAGGCGTGCGTCAAGCTGTTCCAGTCGGGGTTCTACGCGCTGCGGGACACCAAAACGCCGGTGAAGATCGCCTCGGCATCGCTGGTGCTGTCCAGCGCGCTCGCCTTTGTGTTGATGCGCCGGTTCGGCCCCGCGGGGATCGCGCTCGGCTCCTCCCTGGGCGCCACGGTGAACGTGGTGTTCCACCTGCGCGACCTCGATGCGCGGGTGGGGGCGATCCTGGGCGGCACCGAATGGCGGGCCTTTGCGGTGAGCCTGCTCGTGAGCGGCGCGGCCGCCGCCGCGGGTCTCGGGGCCGCCCGCATGGCCTCGGCGGCGGGCGCGTTCGCCGCCGCGCTGCTCTCCTTGGTTATCTTTGGGGCAGTGTACTTCGGCGGTACCATCGCCCTGCGCCACCCCGACGCTCGTCGCCTGTGGACGTTCCTGGTCTGATCGCTCGACAACTGAAGGCGCTTCCCGACAAACCCGGCGTGTATCTCTGGAAGAACGCGGCAGGCGAGATTCTGTACGTCGGCAAGGCGAAGAACCTGCGCGCCCGGGTGCCGAGCTACTTCGGTCCCGAGGGGGACTCCACGCCGGAGCGGGCGGCGCTGGTCCGGCAGATCGCCGAGCTCGAGACGATCATCACGCCGAACGAGGCGCAGGCGCTGCTGCTCGAGAACAACCTCATCAAGGAGCACAAGCCGCGGTTCAACATCCGGCTGACCGACGACAAGAGCTATCCGCGCGTCGCGGTGACCGTCACGGAGCCGTTCCCGCGCGTGCTGGTCGTGCGACGCGTGACCATTCCCGGCGCGCGCTACTTCGGCCCCTATACCGACGTGGCGACGCTGCGCCAGACGTTGAAGATCATTCGGCGGATCTTCACGGTGCGGTCGTGCCACTGGGATCTGCCCCGGGACGCGCCCAACCGGCCGTGCCTGGACTACCACATCGACCGGTGCCGGGCCCCGTGCGTCGGCTACCAGAGCGAAGCGGACTACCGCCGGATGATCGACGACGTCCTGCTGTTTCTCGAGGGCAAGACGGTCGACGTACGCACGCGGTTGCGCGAGCGCATGCAGGAGGCGTCCCAGCGGCTCGATTTCGAGCGCGCGGCTCAGCTGCGCGACGCGCTCAAGTGGCTGGACCAGCTGGAGCAGCCGCAGGCGGTGGAGCTGGTGGGGGGCGGCGACGCCGACGCCATCGGACTGGCGCGCGACGGGGATGACGCCTGCGGCGTCGTGCTGCGGGTGCGGGACGGCCGGTTGATCGCCCGCGACCACCGCTTCCTGGAGAACGTGGAGCACGAAGCCGAGGGCGCGGTGTTGGCTGCGTTTCTGGTGCGGTGCTACCTGCCGCTCGAGCCGCGCGCGCGGCACGCGCTGCTGCCGTTCGCCCCGGACGACCTGGACGCGCTGCAGCAGGTGGCCCCGGACAGCGACTGGCATGTTCCCCAACGGGGAACGTTCGCCAAGCTCGCCCAGCTCGCCGATCAGAACGCCCGCCATCTGCTCGACAGCCTGAAGATCGAGAGCTTCGACATCGACGAGCGGTCGGCCGATCCGGTGTTCGCCCTGGGGCGCGACCTGGGCCTGGCAGCCGTCCCCCGTGCGTTCGTGTGCATCGACATTTCGACCAATCAGGGCCGCGATACCGTCGGGTCGCTGGTCTGGTTCGAGGCGGGACGACCCAAGAAGGCGGAGTACCGTCGCTTCCGGATCCGGGGCGCGCCCCAGGACGACTTCGCGGCGGTGCACGAGGTGGTCACGCGCTATCTCGGCCGCCGGATCAGCGAAGCGAAGGTGTTACCCGATCTGGTGGTGATCGACGGCGGCAAGGGCCAGCTCGGCGCCGCGCTCGACGCCGCACGGGCCCTGGGGCAGGACAAGCTGCCGATCGTGAGTCTGGCCAAGCAGCAGGAGGAGGTGTTCCTGGCGGGCCGCTCCGACGCGTTGCGTTTGTCCCGGCGCAGCCCATCGCTCAAGCTGCTGCAGCGCGCCCGCGATGAGGCACATCGCTTCGCCGTGAGCTACAGCCGCAAGCGGCGGGCGCAGCGCACCATCACATCCGCGCTGCTGGCCATCCCGGGCGTGGGCCCGAACCGCCGGCGGGCCTTGCTCGAGCGCTTCGGCTCGCTCGCCGGCGTGAAGACCGCGACGCCGGCGGAGATCGCCGCGCTCCCGGGCTTCTCGACGACGCTCGCCGAGCGGATTCTCGACCGGTTGCAAGCCCGGCCGTGACCTTCCCGTGGTCGCTCGAATGCTCGGCGTGCGGCACAGCGCGCAGCGCCGACGGGTTGCCGGGCGTCTGCGACTGCGGCCAACCCTACCTGGTGCGCTACTCCTGCACGCCGCCGCCCGCCGTGAAGGCGCAGCTCGCCGGGCGAGCGTGGACGATGTGGCGCTACCGGGAGTGGCTGCCGCTCGGCGACGGCGAGGCGCCGGTGACGCTGGGCGAGGGGGGAACGCCGCTGCTCGCCGCGGCGCGCCTGGGGGCGCGGTACGGCTTCGCGGATCTGTGGGTGAAGGAGGAAGGCGTCAATCCCACGGGCTCCTTCAAGGCACGGGGGCTGGCGGCGGCGGTGACGCGCGCGACGCTCGCGGGCGCGCGCCGCTTCGTCGTGCCGACGGCCGGCAACGCCGGCGTGGCGCTCGCGGCGTACGCCGCCCGCGCGGGCGTCGCGGCGCGCGTGTACGCGCCCGCGAGCACGCCGCCCACCATCCTCCGCCAGATCCGCAGCTTCGGCGCCGACCTGGTGCTGCTGGATGGACACATCGGGGACTGCGGCAAGGCCGCGCGCGCGTACGCGCTGGAGAGCGGCGCCGTGGACGTGTCCACACTGCGCGAGCCCTACCGCATCGAGGGGAAGAAGAGCCTTGGCCTCGAGCTGGCGGAGCAGCTTGGCTGGACCCTGCCGCACGCGATCGTGTACCCCACGGGTGGCGGCACCGGGCTGATCGGCATGTGGAAGGCGTTCGGCGAGCTGGTGCGGGCGGGGTGGGTGACCGGGTCGCTGCCGCGGATGTACAGCGTGCAGGCCGCCGGCTGCGCGCCCGTCGTACAGGCGTTCCGAGCCGGCGCCGCCGGCTGCGCGCCCTGGCCCGACCCGCAGACGATCGCGTCGGGGCTGCGGGTGCCGAGCCCGCTGGGGGACCGCCTCATGCTCGCGGTACTGCGACAGAGCGGGGGGGAGGCGATCGCGGTGACGGACGCGCAGCTCGCCGCCGCGGCCACCGAGTTGCAGACGCTCGAGGGGATCGATGCCGCGCCGGAGGGCGGGGCGACGCTCGCCGCAGCACTGGAGCTCAGGGCGCGCGGCGCGGTCCAGCCGGAAGAGCGCGTGGTGCTCTTCAACACGGGCGCCGGGTGGCTGTACCGCGGCTAAGCCGCTAATATTCCGCCGCTTCGATCGCATGCACATCGCCATCCTCGACCCGGCCGCCGGCATCTCGGGCGACATGACCCTGGGAGCGCTCCTGTCCGCGGGTGCCCCGGCGGCGTGGCTCGACGAGCTGCCGCGGCGTCTCGACCTCCCGGACGTGCGCGTGACGGTGCGCGAGGTGAAGCGGTCCGGCGTGGCGTGCATGCAGGTCGAGTTCGCGATCCCTGAACAGCCGCACGGGCGGACCGTCGGCGAGCTCGTCCGGTTGGTCGAGCGCGCGCCCCTGTCGGATTGGGTGAAAGAGCGGGCCGCGCGCGCGTTTCGGCTGATCGGCGAGGCCGAGGGTCGGGTGCACGGGGTCGCGCCCGACAAGGTGCACCTCCACGAAGTCGGGGCGGTGGATGCCGTGCTCGACATCGTCGGCGGGATCGAAGGCTTCGCCCAGCTCGGCGTCGAGGCGGTGTACAATTTTCCCGTGGCCGTGGGGAGCGGTTGGGTCGAGGCGGCGCACGGCCGGTTGCCCGTGCCGGCACCCGCCACCGCGATTCTGCTCGAGGGCGTGGAGGTCGCGGGTGATCCGGGCCCGGTGGAAGGGGAGGCGACCACGCCGACGGGCGCGGCGCTGGTGCGCGTGCTGTCCTCGGGCGCGCCCCCCGCGCGCTGGCGCATGGTACGGAGTGGGTGGGGCGCGGGACAGCGCAACCCGCCGCATTACCCCAACGCGTTGCGCATCCTCGTCGCGGAGCAGGCGGCGGAAGCTGGGCGCGTGGTGCTGCTCGCGACGGACGTGGATGACATGAGCCCCGAGTACGTGGAGCCGTTGCGACAGGCCCTGGTGAGCGCCGGCGCGCTCGACGTGCAGACGTGGCCCGTGCAGATGAAGAAAGGCCGCTCGGGTTTTCGGGTGGAGGTGATGGCGCCCGAGGAGCTGTCGGAGGGAGTGACGGCCGCGCTGTTCCGTCACAGCACCACGGCCGGGATCCGTCGCTGGGTGGCGGAGCGTGCGACGTTGCCGCGCCGCCAGGTGACCGTGCAACTCTCTCCCGAGGTGGCCGTGCGGGTGAAGGTGCTGGAGCAGCCGGACGCCGGAGGGGGGGGCGTCCGGCTCAAACCGGAATACGACGATGTGCTGGCCGCCGCGCGCGCGCTCGGTCGTCCACCGCTCGAGATCGCGCGCGCCGCCGAGCGCGACGCGGAAGCGCTCGTCGCCAAATCCAAGGAGTGAGCATGACCGTGAAGCCAAGCGTGGCCGTCCTCGGTGCGTTCCTGGTCGCCGGCGTCGCCCCGCCCGCCGCCGCACAGCAGTGGACGGCGGCCAAGTGCGACCTCAGTACGAAGCATTACCTCGTGAACAGCGGGGTCTTGTACCTCCGCAGCGCGACCGAGACCAAGTTCGCGGACAAACGGGCGAAAGATCTCAAGGATGCGGACAAGGTGCTGCACGAGGCGCTGACCACGGGCGGCCAGGAGAAGAATCCGGCCGCCTGGTACTACCTGGCGCGCTACTACGCCCTGCAGAACGATCTCGCGGGCGCCGACACGGCCTTCGCGCGGGCGCAGGCCCTCGCCCCAGCGTGCAAGGAGGACATCAGCACGTGGCGGCGCGTGTTCTGGGTCCCGGTGTTCAACGACGGAGTCAAGGCGTGGCAGGCCGGCAACACCGACTCCGCGATTGCGAGCTTCCGGCGCGCCAACGCGATCTATGACGGCGAACCCTCGGGCTTCATATACCTGGGGACGTTGTTCGCCAACGCCAATCAACCCGACTCCTCCGCGAAGTACTTCAAGCTGGCCGTCCCCGCGGCGAGTGATCCCAAGTTCACCAAGGAAAAGCGCGACGCCCTGTTCAACGTGGCGCGGGTGTACCATGCGGCGCAGCGCTGGGACGATGCCGTGCCTGGCTACAAGGATTATCTCGCCGCCTACCCCAACGACGTGCAGGCGATGGCCGGGCTCGCGGCGGTGTACTCCCAGATGGGCAAGCGCGATGAGGCCGGGGCGCTGTACGGCCAGATCCTCGACCACGCCGATTCGGCCGAGGCCACGGACCTGTTCGCCGCGGCGCAGGCGGTCATCAACGCGATTCCGAACGAGCCGGACACAGTGCCGGCCGGCAGCAAGTGCCGCAGCGACACGCGGGCCAGGAACAAGACTCTGACCGTGCGGCAGATCGCAACGCGGTGTGCGGCGGTGACCGACGACACGATCAAGGCGTTCCGGGCGTCGATCGCCCCGCGCTACCGGCTGGCGGCGCGCGCTTACGAGGCGGGTCTGGTGAAGGACGCCTATTACCGCGAGGCGCTCTACAACCTCACGGGGGTCTATTATCTGCTCGGCGACACCGCGAAGGTGCTGCCGATGGCGCAGCGGCTGGTCGGCGTGGATCCCCTGAACCGCACCAGCCTCGCCAAGCTCGCCGGTGCGTGGCAGATCCGGGGCAACAAGGATTCGACGCTGCGCTATCTCACGATCGCGGACTCACTGTCGCTCGAGGTGAGCGTCGGGACGTTCACACCGCGGGACTCCGGCGTCGTGCTGAGCGGGCTGTTCACGAATCCCAAGGCCAAGCCAAGCCCTCCAGCCGCAGTGGCGTTCGAGTTCCTGAATGAGAAAGGCGACGTCGTGGCGGCCGACACCACCAAGGTGCCGGCCATCGATGCGAGCGGTAATCATGCTTTCGAGATCAAAAAGGCCGGCGCCGGGATCGTGGCCTGGAGGTATCGGAAACAGTCGCCCTGACCGGCGTGCGCTTGGGCTCTCTGTCGCCGGGCGCACGCTGCGCGGCGCCCGGCGGCCGGAGCTTCCCAACCGTGGTTTCAAGCACTTACCAGGTTTAATCACGTAAGTTCATATCACAATTAACGTTACGTTGGCGCGTGATATGCAGCACAGCCTGCCGGGTCGGATAACGCGATCTTGACTGGCCCGCTGAGGCCGCAGCGCCCCTCCTCAGCCCAACTGAGCTCGGAGAGACACTGTGAAGCGAGTATTCATAGGACTTGTGACCTTGGTCGCCATGCCCTTCGTGGCGGGCGTTTCCCAGGTTCGCAGCAACCCGGGGCTGGGTCATGACGCCGCGCATTGCGCGATGCGTACGTCCCTTCGCCCGGGCACAGACGTAAACAAATGCGATCCGCCGGCACCTCCGCCGGTGGTTCAGCCGCCGGTGGTTCAGCCTCCCTCGCCGAGCGCGTCATGTTCTGTGACGGCGCCGTCGAACAGCGGGACGTTGACGATCGACGGAACGGTGGCCCTTGGTGCCAGCCCGTACACTGGTCTTGCGAACTGGTGCATCCAGCTCACCGGCACGGTCACGGCGACCGCGCTCACCGACGGGTCGGGGAACTACATGTTCTCCGGTCTGCCGGATGGCACGTACACGGTGTGTGAACTGGTGCAGAGCGGCTGGCAGCAGACGTTCCCTGGAAGCGGGGACACCTGCCCAAGCGGCTTTGGGTGGACGTTCACGCTGGTTGGCTACAGCGGCTCGTTCGTGAATTTCAAGGACGTGCAAACGCCCTAACGTACGGGCGACGTAGCTTGGCAAGGCCCCGGGGGCTTTTTCCCCGGGGCCTTTGCTTTGTGGGGTTCGCGGATAAATTGGGGGTGTAGCTTGAGGGAACTCCGCGGGCGTAATTCAGGGGTAGAATGCCAGCTTCCCAAGCTGGACGTCGCCGGTTCGAATCCGGTCGCCCGCTCTCTAACGGGACATGAAGGCCGCTATCACGGCCCTGTGCAGCGCTGTCGCCGCGCCGCTCCTGGCCCGGCGTGCTGCACTTGAAGGCCGCCGCCGAGAAGCCCGACCAACGCAGCGGGCAGCTCGCCGAGGCGCGCCGGGTCCTCGTAGAAGCCATCCTCCAGGACAAACAGGACAAGAATCCCGGGGCCTGGTACTATCTGGGCCGTTACTACTTCGAGACGGGCGACGCCGCCGGTGCCGACAGCGCGCTGGCGCGCGCGCTGGCCCTGGCACCGCAGTGCCAGCAGGACATCGACGGCTACCGCCGGCGGCTCTGGGCGAACACGCTCAACGCCGGGCTCGCCGCCTGGCAGGGGGGCAAGGAAGACTCCGCCGTCGCGCTGTTCGGTCTCGCCGCCCGCCTCGCGCCCGCGAATCCCAAGGCGTTCGTCGCGCTGGCGGGGTTGTACGCCGGCAAGGAGAACTCCGACTCCGCACTGGTCTACTACCGCCGCACCGCGGAGGCCGCGGGAACCGATACGGCGTTCGCGAAGGACAAGCGAGAAGCGCTCGGCAATACCGCGCGGATGCTGTTGGGACGTGCCCAGAACGATGCCGCGGCACAGCACTACGCCCTGCTCCGGGCGAGCGTGGATTCGATCGAGCGCGGCCTCGAAAGTGATTCCACGATCCTGGCCCGCCTGACGGCATCGTCGCAGTCGCGCAAGACCCGCGGGCGGCGGCTCACCCCGGCGGATCAGCAGATCTTCACGCGCGACTCGAGCGGGCGCGCGCAGGCGGTGGCCCAGGCTCGGGTCGCCCGCTTGACCCTGGTGCAGCAGATGGCAGCCGATAGCGGCAAGCTGCAGGCGGCCTTCGCGCCGGCCATCGCGGCGCTTCAGGACTATCTCGCGGCGTACCCAGGAGAGCTGGACGCGGCGACATCACTGGCTACGCTCTATGCGCAGAGCGGCCGCGCTGCGGCGGCGTCCGGGGTATTCGACTCCCTCGCCGCGCACGCCCAGAGCTTCGATCCGGAAGAGCTGTTCACCGCCGGCCAGCGCCTCATGAGCCAGCGGTGGTACCGGGCCGGCGCGCGGGCCCTGACCCTCGCGCTCAGCAAGAACCCCTACCGCCGCGACGCGCTGTACTCGCTCGGGGTCGGTTATTACCAGCTGCGCGACTCGACGAGCCTGCTCCCCGTGGCGCAGCGTCTCGTGCAGCTCGACCCCCTCAATCGGAGCTCGCTTAAGCTGCTGGCGGGGGCCTGGGACCTGCGAGGCAGGCGGGACTCGACCCTCAGGTACCTGGCTCAGGCCGATTCACTGCTCGCCGTCGAGGTGACGGTATCGAGCTTCGTGCCCGACTCGGGCGGGGCGGCGGTGACGCTGCTGGCGACGAACCTGCGGTCGGCTCCTTCCAAGCCGTTCCGCCTCACGGTGGAGTTCCTCGACCCCCAGGGGAAGCCCGTCGCCAGCGAGACCCGGGACGTCCCCGCCATCCCGCCCCAGGAGAACCAGCAGATCGATCTCAAGGCCAGCGGCAAGGGGATCGCCGGCTGGCGCTACCGCCCTTCCTGAGCGATATTACAACGATCGACGGAAGTTCCAGCCTGCGTTGAGGTTGCGACGCTAGGCTTCACAAAGTCCTTGAAGTCCAGGCAGTGCGATGGTTCGTGTCCAGGCGGTCGCGCCGGGCTCGCTCGGCGCAGCACTCGGGCTCGTCCCGGGAACGGAGCTGCACGCGGTCAACGGTCGCGCGCTCGAGGACTTCCTGGATTGGGAGTTCTTGACCGCGGACGAGCAGTTCGTCCTGTCCGCGACCTTGCCGGGCGGCGACGCCGTCGAATACGACGTGGAGCGCCCCGAGGGGCTCCCCCTGGGGGTGGCGCTCGAGGCGCCGCGCATCCGGCGCTGCGCCAATCATTGCGATTTCTGCTTCGTGGACGGCAATCCCGCGGGGATGCGGGTGCCGCTCTACATCCGGGACGACGACTACCGGCTGTCGTTCCGGTACGGCAACTTCGCCACGCTGACCAACCTGAAGCCCTGGGACGTGGCGCGGATTGTGGAGTACCGGCTCTCACCCTTGTACGTGTCGGTGCACGCCACCGATCCCACGATACGACGCTGGCTGCTCCGCAACCCCGAGGCGCCCGAGATCGTGCCGCAGCTGCGCGGGCTGGCGGGGCAGGGGATCAAGTTTCACACGCAAGTCGTGCTCGTCCCGGGCGCGAACGACGGGGCGGAGCTGGTGCGCACGCTCACCGACCTGTTCGAGCTGGGGGAGTCGATCCTCTCGGTGTCGGTCGTTCCGGTCGCCTTGACCGAGTACTCGAAGCGCGACCTGGTCCGGGAGCTCGCACCCGAGGAGTGCCGCGCGGCGCTCACGCTGGTCGGCCGGTTCGCGACGCGCGCCCTGGCCGAGCGGGGTTTTCCCTGGTGCTACGGCGCGGATGACCTGTACCTGCAGGCGGGAGAGCCGCTGCCGCCGGCCGAGTGGTACGGCGACTTCGAGCAACGCGAGAACGGCGTGGGCGCGGTGCGCTATCTCCAGACGCAGATCGCGGCGGCGCGGGACCGGCTGCCGGATCTCGCCGGGACGCGCATCGGCGTCGTGACGGGGACGGCGATGGGGCCGTTGATGCCGCAGGTGCTTGCGGAGGTGGCCGCCGTCACCGGGGCACAGTTCGAGCTCGTGGTCGTCGAGAACGCGCTGTTCGGGCCGTCCGTGACGACGGCCGGGTTGCTCCCGGCGGCGGCGATCGAGGCAGCGCTGCGGGGACGGGACGACCTCGACCTGGTCCTGCTACCGGCCGAGGCCGTGAACGACGATCTGATCTTCATGGACGACGTGCGGGCGGACGACCTGGCGGTGCGGGTGCCGATGCCGGTGAGGCTGTCGTCTGACTTTGCGGACGCGCTGATCCAACGCGGAACGCGGAAGTCGGAACGCGGAACAGCCGACCGAGCATCCCGCCGCGAACGACCCTCCACTTCCGTTCCGCGTTCCGCGTTCCGCGTTCCGCGTTCGGAGGGACCGCGATGAGCGGCGCTCCTACGGTTGCTATTGTCGGCCGTCCCAACGTCGGGAAATCGACCCTGTTCAACCGCTTCATCGGGCGCCGGGAGGCGATCGTAGACGACCGCCCGGGCGTGACCCGCGACCGGAATTTTGGGGTCGTCGATTGGAACGGGCGGCAGTTCTGGCTGGTGGATACGGGGGGTCTCATCCTGGGGGCAGAGGATTCCCTGAATCGGGCGGTGCGGCAGCAAGTCGAGCAGGCGGTCACGGAAAGCGACGTGGTCCTGTTCCTGGTCGACGTAGAGCACGGCGTCCATCCGGCCGATCTCGAGATCGCGCAGTACCTGCGCAAGTCCCAGCGCCCCGTGATCCTCGTGGCCAACAAGGCCGACCAGCTCCCGGTGGACAGCCGGCACCTCGCGTTTTACGAGCTCGGCCTGGGCGACCCATTCCCCGTTTCGGCGGCGGTGGGAAAGAGCTCGGGCGATCTGCTCGATCGCGTGGTCGCCCTGCTGCCCCCCGCGGGGGCGGTGACCGAGGAGGCGGCGATCGACGTCGCCGTGGTGGGGCGTCCCAACGTCGGAAAGTCGAGTCTGGTGAACCGGCTGGTCGGCAGCGAGCGGCTGGTCGTGGCCGCCGAGCCGGGCACCACGCGGGACGCGATCGACACGCCGCTGCGTTACGGGGACCGCACGCTCGTGTTCATCGACACCGCCGGACTGCGCAAGCGCAGCAAGGTGGAGGACGACATCGAGTTTTATTCGACGCTGCGCACGGCGCGGGCGATCGAGCGTGCCGACGTGTGCGTGCTGGTCGTCGACGCGCAGGACGGCATGCATGTGCAGGACCTGAAGATCGCCAACGACGCCTGGGAACGGGGCGCCGCGCTGATCATCGCCGTCAACAAGTGGGACTTGATCGAGGAGAAGGATACCAATACCGCCGTGCGGGGCGAGCGGGAAATCAAAGGGCGGGCGCCCTTCCTCGAATTCATCCCGTTCATCTACCTGTCGGCCAAGACCGGGCAGCGCACGGCCAAGCTGCTCGAGCTGATCCTCGCCGTCGCCTTGGAGCGCGATAAGCGGATCCCGACGCACGAGGTGAACGAGGTGCTGGAAGACCTGGTGGATCGGCAGCAGCCGCCGCAGCCCGTGGGCGAGTCCGTGCGGCTGTTGTACGCCTCCCAGATCGGCACGGCGCCGCCGCGGTTTGCGATCGTCTCCAACCGGCCGGAAGCGATCCCGGAGTCCTACACCCGCTACCTGCTGAACGGCTTCCGCGAGGCGTGGCGGTTCACGGGATCCCCCGTCGCCATCAAGTTCCGCCGCAGGCGGGAGCAGGCGGCGCACCGGTGAGCGCGGTCGGACTGGTGGGCCTGCTCGTGCTGGCGTATCTGATCGGCGCGACGCCGACCAGCTATCTCGCCGGCCGGTTGGGTCGGGGGATCGATTTGCGCGAGCACGGGTCCCACAACCTGGGCGCGACGAACGTGTACCGCGTGCTGGGCTGGCGCTACGCGATTCCCGTCGGGCTCCTCGACCTGGGCAAGGGAGCGCTCCCGGTGGCGCTGCTCTCGCCGCGCGCCACCGGCCCGGCGTGGTTCACGGTCGCGCTCGGCATTGCCGCCGTGCTGGGGCACGTGTACTCGCCCTACGTGCGCTTCAAGGGGGGGAAGGGGGTGGCGACCGCGGCGGGGATGTTCCTGGCGCTCGCCCCGCTCTCCCTGGCGATCTCGCTCCCCATCTGGGCCGCCACGCTGTGGCTCTCGGGGTACGTCTCGGCCGCGTCGCTCGCCGCCGCCGCGTTGTTTCCGCTGTGGGTGCGGCTCACGGAGCCCGACGCGCCCTACACCTTCTGGGCGAGCGTCGTCCTCGCCCTGCTGATTGCATATTCGCATCGGGGGAACATTCGGCGGCTGATCGACGGCAGCGAGAACCGCTTCAGAACGCGAAAAGGGGTGGCGGCGTGACGAAGCGAACGCGGAACGCGGAAGTCGGAACGCGGAACAGCCGGGAAGGGAATGATCAGGAAATGACCTCTCCGTGCTGTTCCGCGTTCCGCGTTCCGCCTTCCGCGTTGGCACCGGTGGCGAGATGACTCGCATCGCGGTGGTGGGCGGCGGCGCCTGGGGAACGGCGCTGGCGGACCTGCTGGCGCGCAAGGGCGCGTCCCAGGCGGTGACGCTGTGGGCTCGGGAGCCCGAGGTCGTGGACGGCATCAACCGCGACCACATGAACCCGACGTTTCTTCCCGGCGCGGCCCTGGACCAACGCTTGCGGGCGAGCGGGGATCTGGAGCAGGCGGTGCGCGGCGCCGACGTGGTCGTATCGTCGCCCCCGTCGCACGTCGTGCGTCAGGTGATGGGCCGGGTCGGCGCCGCCCTGGGCCGCGGCGCGCTGGTGGTGAGCGTATCCAAGGGACTCGAGCCGGAGCGCCTCACCACGCTCTCCTGCGTGCTGGGCGAGGTCCTGCCGCGGGGAGTCCCGATCGCCGTGCTCTCGGGGCCGTCGTTCGCGCAGGAAGTGTATCAGCAACAACCGACCGCAGTGGTGGCGGCGGCGCTGGACCATGACGTGGCCCAGCGAGTGCAGCAGGTGTTCTCGACGAGCTACTTCCGGGTGTACTCACATACCGACGTGCTGGGCGTAGAGCTGGGGGGAGCGCTCAAGAACGTGATCGCCCTCGCCGCCGGCATCCTCGAGGGGCTGGGGTTGGGACACAACACGCGGGCGGCGCTGCTCACGCGCGGGCTCGCCGAGATCACCCGGCTGGGGGTGGCGCTCGGCGCCGAGCCCGCCACGTTCGCCGGCCTCGCCGGGATGGGCGATCTCATCCTCACCGCGACCGGGCCGTTGTCCCGCAATCGCTCGCTCGGGGTCGAGCTGGCGCGCGGCACCGCGCTCGCCGACGCGCTCGCCGGCCGGGCCTCGGTGGCCGAGGGCGTGAACACCGCGCGCGCGGCCGTCACGCTCGGCGCTCGGCACGGAGTGGAGCTCCCCATCGCCGGCCAGGTGGCCGAGGTGTTGTTCGGCGGCAAGCCGCCCCGTCAGGCGGTCGCCGACCTGATGGAGCGCGAGCTGAAGGCCGAGCAGTGGAGCGGGGGAGGGGGCGGCCGGTGAGCGTCCCGCACCCCGTCCAGGAATTCTTCTCGATCGGCGAGGTCTGCCAGCTCACCGATCTGAAGCCTCACGTGTTGCGCTACTGGGAGAGCCAGTTCCGCTTCTTGAACCCCGCGAAAAACCGCTCGGGGAACCGCGTGTATCAGCGGCGCGAGATCGAGCTGATCATGCTGGTGAAGCACCTGTTGTATACCGAGAAATACACGATCGAAGGGGCGCGTCAGAAGATCGAGCAGTACCGCCGCTCGGGTGAGCTCAAACCCGAGGCACGGCGCGCGCTCGCCACGCAGACGGTGAAAGACTTGCGCAGCGAGCTCAAGTCGATTCTCGCGATCCTCGAGGGATCGGCCCCGCCCAATGCCGGGGCGCGCTGACGGGGGAGGCGGGGGGGGCGGGGGGGGCCCGGTCGCCGTCGTCATCCCGGCCTATCAGGCGGCCGCGACGATTGCCGCGGTCGTCACGGGAGCCCGGCACGCGTGTCCCGACGCGACGGTCTATGTCGTCGATGACGGATCGGGGGATGAGACTGGGGACAGGGGACGGGGGTCGGGTGCTACCGTGCTCATGCATTCTCGCAACCTCGGGAAGGGTGCGGCACTCCGGACCGGGATCGAGCGGGCGCTCGCCGATGGCGCCGCGATCGTCGTGACCTTGGACGCCGATGGGCAGCATCCGCCGGAGGAGATCCCGCGGCTCGTGGCGCCGATCGCCCGCGGCGAGGCGGACGTGGTGCTGGGCGCGC
>WNGI01000751.1_pt1 | contig 39068 bp, 36 predicted proteins | sample 5400621 | NCBI WGS metagenome assembly WNGI01 (sample SAMN13153374, study PRJNA577476) | soil metagenome | isolation source: 20 cm soil or saprolite under Garry oak tree replicate 1 | place: USA:California | collected 2016-06-15
GGCATCAAACGGATGCTCGGCGACGGCGAAGACATCTTCTACTACCTGACGCTCTACAACGAGAACTACCCGCAGCCCGCGATGCCCGAGGGCGTCGAGGAGGGCATCGTTCGCGGCATCTACCTCTTCAGGCCAGGCGAGGAAGGCCGGCGGCGGCGCGTCACGCTCCTTGGATCGGGCTCGATCATGCGGCAGGTCCTGCGCGCGCAGGAGGTGCTTCAGGAGAAATACGAGGTGAGCGCGGACGTGTACAGCGTCACGAGCTACCAGCAGCTGCGGAACGAGGCACTCGCCGTCGAGCGCTGGAATCGACTGCACCCCGAGGCCGAGCCGCGGCTTTCCTACGTCACGACGGTCCTCGGCGGACACTCACCCATCGTCGCCGCGTCGGACTGGCTGAAGGCGCTGCCCGACCAGGTCTCGCGCTGGGTGGGAAGCCCCTTCGTGCCTCTCGGGACCGACGGCTTTGGTCGCAGCGACACGCGCGAGGCGCTGCGCCGCCACTTCGAGATCGACGCCGAAAGCATCACGACGGCTTCGCTGCACGCGCTCGCGCTCTGCGAGCAGTACGGGTCGGATCTCGTCGCGAAGGCCATCGCCGACCTCGGGATCGATCCGGAGAAGCCGGAGCCGAGGACCGCCTAGCCGCGTCGGCGCGAGATCGTCGAGCCGCGGCCTCGATCAGAGGCGGCCCACCACCGCGGCGAGCATCGCAACGGCTTCGCTACGCGCGCTCGCGCTCTGCGGGCGGTACGGTTCGGCCTCGTGCGACGACATTTCGCGACGGCCCTTCTCCTCGTCACCCTCCTCATATCGCTCGATGCGTCTGCCGCGCCTGCAGCGATCGCCGCCGCGGCGCCATGCACATCGAGCGCCGGGCCCGGCATTCCGCCGCCGGCGCGCGTGCCCTCCGGGATACCCGGCTTCCACGCGGCGTGGTATGGACAGAGCGGCTACCCGACGCTCTGTCCCGGCGAGCGGTCCACCGCGACGGTCGCGTTCTACAACAGCGGCACCCGCGGCTGGACGGCGGCGAAGATGGGTGAGGTCGCGTATCTCGGCACGTGGGATCCGGATCCGGGGCAGGACCGCGCGACCCCGCTCGGAGGCGACGGCACCGCGGGTTCGCCGGCGACCGGCTGGCCGCGCTACAACCGCGTCGCGATCCAGCCCGCGCCGTGGGTCGGACCGAACCAGGTCGCGTGGTTCCAGTTCACGGTCATCGCGCCACAGGTCCCGGGCACCTATCGACTGTCGATCCGCCCACTCGTCGAGGGCGCGCAGTGGATGGAGGACTACGGGGTGTTCTGGTACGTCACCGTGCCGGGCGCGCCGCCGGCCGGCTCGTTGCCGCCGCTGCCCGCGAGATGGCCCAGCCGCTCGCTCGAGATCGGCATGACCGATGGTCCAAACGGCGCCGCCGCGATGCGCGCGAGCGCGCCATTCGGCTTCCGCTACCAGTACCTCGCGGGAGGAGTGAACACCGGCCAGGGCTGGTCGACCTGGGATGCGGGCGCGCAGTTTCCGACCTACTACATCCAGGAGTCCGTCCGGAGCGGCATGGTGCCGGTCTTCAGCTACTACCAGATCCGCCAGTCAGCGCCGGGGAACGGGATGGGCGAGCAGGACGGCGATCTCGCGAATCTCGGGAACACGGCGACGATGAGCGCGTACTACGCCGACCTGAAGCTCTTCTTCCAGCGCGCGGGCGCGCAGAGCGGATCCACGACGATCCTCCACGTCGAGCCTGACCTCTGGGGTTTCATCCAGCAGCGCTACGGCGATGACGCGGCGGCCGCCCCGGCGATCGTCGGTGGAAGTGGCCTGGCCGAGCTCGCAGGACTTCCAAATAACGCAGCCGGCTTCGCCCGCGCGGTGGTGAAGCTGCGGGATATCTATGCGCCGAACGTCCTTCTCGGATATCAGCTCTCGCTCTGGGGGACGCACGTCGACCCACTCCTCCAGCGACCGACCGACGCGGAGATCGACGCCCTTGCGACACGGTCGGCGCGCTTCTTCACGTCGCTCGGCGCCGCGTTCGACGTGTCGTTCGCCGAGTTCAGTGATCGGGACGCCGCGCTCACGCGCGTGCAGTCCGGCGGCGGAGACGATCCGTGGTGGTATCCGAACGACTTCGGCCGGAATGTCCGCTACCTGGGGAAGTTCTCGGCGCTCACGCAGACGCGCGTCGTCATGTGGCAGATCCCGCTCGGTAACACGAAGATGCGGGCGGTCAACAACACCTGGAATCACTATCAGGACAACAAGGTCGAATGGCTCTTCGACGACCCCGGTCGGGCGAACCTGAGCGCGTACGCGCGCGCCGGTGTCATCGCGTTTCTCTATGGTCGCGGAGGAGACGGTTCCACGTGCGCGTGCGACGCCGCGGGCGATGGGGTCACGAACCCCGCGCCGATCGGCGGAAACACGCGCAGCTCGCTGAGCGCCGACGACGACGGGGGGTACTTCCGCGAGCGCGCCGCCGCGTACTACGCGGCCGGCGCAATGGTGTTGCCCTAGCCGAGGCTGCGCGCGGCGAGCGGATGCTCGCCGCTCCCGTCGACGCTGAAGGCTCGGCCCTCAGGTCGCGCGCTGACGATCTCGACGAGGTGCTCGTCGTCGTATCGCGCGGCGACCCCGTCATCGAGCGCGATACCGGAGGGGAGACCCGCTGCGATCTCGCGCGCGTAAACGGGGCGGCGCCGCTCCTGCGAGTCGTAGTGCGGGCAGGCGCTTCCCTCGAGCAGCTTGAGGCCGTCGCGGAGCGGACCGAGCTCCATCGTGAACGAGTCGGTGATACCAGCCTCGAACCAGCAGATGCAGCCCGCCGACCAGCCGGTCAGGATCGTCCCGTTCCGATACGCGTTGCGAAGCGCATCTTCGACGCCGTGCAGGCGCCAGATGGCGAGCATGTTCGCGGTGTTCCCTCCACCGACCATGACAACGTCCTGCGAGCGAACGAATCCGTCGATGTCGTCGATGGTCCGGTTGAAGAGCAGGAGGTGCGATGGCTCGCACCCGAGGCCCGCGAACGCCTGATAGAAGCTGAGCAGATTTGCCGCGTCGTCACCCGATGCGGTCGGCACGAACAAGATCTTCGGGCGGGTCTTGGCCGCGAGGTCCAGGAGGTAACGCGTCAGAGCCGGGTAGGACAGCTGCTCGCCGCCGCAGGCGACGATGCGTCTCGGCATCGCCGGCAACTCTGCCAGACCGTGGCGCTGTTAGTTGACCGTAGTCGTCCGGTGTCCTCGCGCGAGCCAGGCCGGGATCGCCGTCGCGACCATCGGCCGTCCGACGAAGAAGCCCTGAGCGCTGTCGCAGCCGGCGGCGGCGCAGGCGTCATAGGTCGCCTGGTCCTCGATTCCCTCGGCGACGACCTTCATCCCGAGCGCGTGGCCGAGGTTGGTGATGAGCTTCACGATCTCCGCGCTGCCGCGGTCTCTGGTCATGCGCCCGACGAAGGAGCGATCGATCTTCACGGCGTAGGCGGGAAGCCGCTGCAAGTAGGCGAGCGAGCTGTACCCGACCCCGAAGTCGTCGATGGCGACCTGCACCCCGAGGTCACGCAGCTCCGCGAGCGTGCGCAGGACCCGATTCGGCTCGGCCATGAGCATCGTCTCCGTGATCTCGAAGGCGAGCCACTCCGGCGGGATCTTCGCGCGCTCCAGCGCGAGTTCGACGATCCGCGGCAGCTCCGGGTCCAGGAGGTTGCGGATCGACAGATTCACCGCGGCCTGCAGCGGGACGTTGGCCTGCTTCCATTCGGCGCACTGCGCGAGCGTCATGGCGAGCACCCGAGAAAAGAGAGACTTCACGAGACCGGACCGCTCGGCGAGAGGGATGAATTCCCCGGGCGCGACGAGGCCGCGGCTCGGGTGTCGCCACCGACATGCAGCTGGTCCGCCTCGAGGGTGTGACGCAGCTCCGCCATCAGCGCGAGCTGGTTCGAGCCCTCGGGATCCTCTTGCTCGGCGTAGACGGCTGACCCACCCGGCGTTCGCTTGGCGACGTACATCGCCATGTCCGCGCGGCGCATGAGCGTCTCCGCGTCCTCGCCGTGCTGCGGGCTGACCGCGATGCCAATGGAGATCGCGATCTCGTGCGCCCGCCCCTCGACGTCGAACGGCCGCTGGAGAGCGGCGATGATCTTCTGCGCGACGTGCCCCGCGCCGCCTTCGTCGGCCCCCGGAAGGATCAGCGCGAACTCGTCACCGCCGAGCCGCGCCACTGTATCGGTCTCGCGGAGGTCCGCGGCGATGCGTCCGGCGACCTCGCCGATCAAGAGGTCACCGGCGGGATGCCCGAACGTGTCGTTGATCTCCTTGAAGCGATCGAGATCCATCACCAGGAGCGCGAGCGATGTGGAGAGGCGTCGCGCCGTCCGGAGAGCCTGCTCGAGGCGGTCCAAAAGAAGCGAGCGGTTGGGAAGGCCGGTGAGCGGGTCGTGAAGGGCGAGCCGTTCGAGCTCGTGCTCGGCCTTCTTGCGATCGGTCACGTCGGTGAAGCTCGAAACAACCTCGCGAACGCGGCCGAAGGCGTCCTTTATCGGGACCGCATCGACGAGCAGCCAGCGCACATACCCGTCGGCGCGGACCATCCCCATCATGACGTTGCGTATCGACTCGCCGCGGGTCTGCGCCGCGACGTTCGGGACCTCGTCGTCGGGCATCGTGGTGCCGTCCTCGCGTATCCGCCGGTCCTCGCCAGGCGGCTCCGCGCCCTCGAGCTCCTCCGGCGGTCGTCCGAAGATGCGCTTCGCCGCGGCGTTCGCGAAGACCACGGCGCCGGCCGCATCGCGTACGACGACACCGCACGCCATCGCGTCGTAGATGGCAGCGAGATCGTTCTCCGAACGTGGGGTCGACATCGCGGCACGCCCTCCTCGCGACACGCGGGTCGAGGCGACGTTACGCGCCGCGCTTTTCGCGCGAGGAGTGCAAGAGGTATCGGGTGGCCGCGGAGGAGACTAGAGCCCTGGGGTTTGTCGGCCGCCGCTTCTCTTTGTCGCTGACGTTGCCATCTCGTCGATCGCACACACATCGGACGACGGCCGCTGCAATGGCGACCGTGAAGACGCGGACGCCGGATTCACGCGCGCATGAGCGGCCGGTAGCGGATGCGGTGTGGCCGCCAGTCGGTTCCGATGGTCTTGCGCATGTGCTCCTCGTAGGCCTGGTAGTTGCCCTCGAACCACTCGACACGGCTGTCGCTTTCGAAGACGAGCATGTGCGTCGCGACGCGGTCGAGGAACCACCGGTCGTGGCTGATGACCACGACGCAGCCCGCGAAATCAAGGATGGCTTCCTCGAGCGCGCGCAGCGTGTCCACGTCGAGGTCGTTCGTCGGCTCGTCCAGGAGAAGGACGTTGCCTCCGGAGCGCAGAAGCTTGGCCAGATGGACGCGGTTCCGTTCGCCGCCCGAGAGGTCCCCCACCTTCTTCTGTTGATCGCCGCCGCGGAAGTTGAGGGAAGCGGCGTAGGCGCGAGCGTTGCGCGTGCGCGCGCCGATCTGGATGTTCTCCTCGCCGCCGGAGATCTCCTCCCAGACGCTCTTCGTGGGATCGAGCGTGTCGCGCGTCTGGGAAACGTACGCGAGCTTCACGGTGTCGCCGACCCGCAGCGTTCCCGCGTCGACCTTCTCCTCGCCGGTGATGAGCCGGAAGAGCGTCGTCTTGCCGGCGCCGTTCGGACCGATGACGCCGACGATGCCGCCGCGCGGCAGCGAAAAGCTCAGGTCGTCGAAGAGCAGCTTGTCGCCGTATGCCTTGCGGACGCCCTCTGCCTCGACGACGACGTCACCGAGACGCGGGCCCGGAGGGATCGAGATCTCGAGGTCGCGCTCGCGCAGCTCCGGATCCTCCGCGAGAAGGCGCTCGTACGCCTCGATGCGTGCCTTGCTCTTCGCCTGACGCGCGCGCGGCGACGCGCGAACCCACTCGAGCTCGCGCGCGAGCGTTCTCTGCCGGGCCGACTCCTGCTTTTCCTCGTCGGCGAGGCGCTTCCGCTTCTGCTCGAGCCAGGAGCTGTAGTTGCCCTGGTATGGGATGCCCGCACCCTTGTCGAGCTCGAGGATCCAGCCGGCGACGTTGTCAAGGAAATAACGGTCGTGGGTGACCGCGACCACGCAGCCGGGGTACTCGGCGAGGTGGCGCTCGAGCCATCCCACGGAGTCCGCGTCGAGATGGTTGGTCGGCTCGTCGAGGAGCAGGAGGTCGGGCTTTGAAAGAAGCAGCCGGCAGAGCGCCACCCGTCGCCGCTCGCCACCGGAAAGAGTCGCAACGTCCTGGTCGCCGGGCGGGCAGCGGAGGGCGTCCATCGCGACGTCCACTGTCGCGTCGAGCTCCCAGAGGCCCTTCGCCTCGATCTCGTCCTGCGTTCGCTGGAGCTCGTCGGTCGCGCGTTCCATTTCGGCCGGCGCGAGGTCCTCGGCGAGCTTCATCGAGAGCTGGTTGTAGCGATCGAGTACAAGGCGCTGCGCCGCAACGCCGTCTTCGACGTTGCCGCGGACGTCCTTGGCCGGGTCGAGCGCCGGCTCCTGCGCAAGCAGGCCCGCCCGAAATCCCTCGGTGATCCTTGCGTCGCCGACAAACTCTCGGTCGATACCGGCCATGATGCGAAGGAGCGTGCTCTTGCCCGCTCCGTTCGGTCCGAGGACGCCGATCTTTGCGTCGGGATAGAACGCGAGCGTGATTCCACGCAGGATCTCACGCTGAGTGGCGGGCACGATCTTCTTGAGCTGATACATCGTGTAGACGAATTGCGGGGGCACGGAAAAACCGTAACAGGTACGATTTTGCGCGTCGTGGGCGGGGACAAACGCAATTTTCGGTTATCGAAGGACATCCTTCCAATTCGCTACCGGCTGGTCTTCGACCTCGACTTCGACACCTGGACCTCGACCGGTGATGAACGGATCGAGATCCGCACCTCTCGTCCGACCCGCGAGATCGTGCTTCACGCAATCGATCTGGAGATCAAGAGCGCCTCGGTCGATAAGACGGGACTGGAAGGTGTCTCGTTCGACAGCGAGTCGGAGACCGCGACGCTCCGCTTCGCCGACGAGATCGCGCCCGGCGAGCACACGCTCTGGATCGCCTGGAAAGGCGGGATCCGCGATTCCCTCCGCGGCCTGTATCGCTCGCTCCGTGGCGAGGAGCGCTACGCGGCGACGCAGTTCGAGGCGGCGGATGCCCGGCGCGCGTTCCCCTGCTTCGACGAGCCCGAGTTCAAGGCCCGATTCTCCGTCGAGCTGATCCATCCGGCGGGGAACGCCGCGATCGCCAACATGCCCATCGCGTCCCAGGAAAGCATCGACGAGCGGCGTACGCGTACGCGCTTCCGCGAGACGCCGAAGATCTCGTCGTACCTCGTCGCGTTCACCGTCGGCCCCTATGAGTTCACGCCCACCGTGACGACACCCTCAGGGATTCCGGTTCGCGTCTGCCTTCCGCCCGGTCTCGCCGAGCAGGGTATCTACGCCCGGGACGCCCACGTGCGCTCGGTCGAGTGGTTGCAGGCCTATACGGCCATTCCGTATCCGTACATCAAGGTCGACGCGATCGGCATTCCCGACTTCGAAGCAGGGGCGATGGAGAATCCGGGCGCGATCACCTACCGCACCCGCCTCCTCGCGGCGGACGAGCGCAACGCGTCGATCCAAACCCTCAAGGGCGTTTTCAGCACGGCCGCACACGAGCTCACGCACATGTGGTGGGGCGACCTCGTCACGATGCGCTGGTGGACCGACCTCTGGCTGAACGAGTCGTTCGCATCCTTCGTCGGAGAAAAGGCCACCGCCGCGCTCAATCTGGAGTGGCGGTACTGGCGCGACTTCGTTGCCGACAACACGAGCGCGTTCAACCTCGACGCGCTCGCGTCCACCCACCCGATCTCGGTAGAGGCGAAGAGCGCCGAGGAGGCGTCGCAGCGCTTTGACGCCATCTCGTACACGAAGGGGGCGGCCGTCCTGCGCATGATCGAGGGCTATCTCGGCGAGGAGACGTTCCGCGAGGGCGTGCGCATCTACCTGCGGCGCCACGCCGAAGCGAACGCTTCGGCGGACGATTTCTGGCGCGCGCTCGATGAAGCATCCGGCCAGGACGTGACCGCGATCGCGAACGCCTGGATCAAGGAGCCCGGACACCCGCTCGTGCACATCACCGCGAGGCAGGTCGACAGCGGGCTCGAGCTCGAGCTGAGCCAGGAGCGGTACTTCTCCGATGCGAAGGCGAAGCCGACCGGTCAGATCTGGCCGGTTCCCGTTGTGCTGAAGTACGGCACGGACGCCGGGATCCGCGAGCATCGCTTCGTGCTGCGCCGCGAGCGCGAGACGCTGCGCCTCGACGGCGCGCGATGGTTCTTTCCGAACAGCGGCGGGCGCGGCTTCTACCGTTTCCGCTTTGCCTCGGCATTCGAGGGCGACCTTCTCGACCAGGGGATCGCGCAGCTCTCGGCCGAGGAAAGACTCGCGCTGCTCGACGATCTCTGGGCGCTCGTTCGGCACGGCAAGGCGACGCTCGCGACGTTCCTCCGCCGCGTCGAAAAGCTGCGGGGGGAGGAGGATCGCGCGGTCCTCGCGTCGATCGCCGATGCCCTCACGTGGCTCGCGAACTACGCGGTGCGCGACGCGACGGAGCGGCCCTTCGCCCGACTGATCGAGGACCTCTTCCGGCCGATCCTGGACGCGGCCGGCTGGCGGCCGGCGGAGGGCGAGGACTCGGATGTTCGCGAGAAGCGCACGCGGGCAATCGGAATGCTCGGCCTCTACGCCCGGGCCAGCGATGTGCGCGCGGAGGCGCAGCGGCTCGTGCACGCGCATCTCGCCGACGAGGAGCGCCTCCACCCCGACATCGCCGGTACGGTGGTCGCGGTCGCCGCGACCATCGGTGATGACCGGCTTTGGCAGCGGTACGTGGCGCGCATGCAGCAGGCGCAGGCGACCGACGCTCAGGAAGAGACGCGGTTCCGGCAGGGCCTCGTGTTCTTCGAAGATCCGCAGCTGGCGCGGCGGACCGCCGACGCGATCTTCTCGCCGCTCATTCGCGTGCAGGATCGCGGGATCATGCTCATCCCGATGCTCCAGTACCGCCGGACGCGTCCGCTCGCGTGGACCGTCCTGAAGGAGCACTGGGACGCTGACGTCGCGAACGCCGATGTCGCGCCGCTCCTCAAGCAGGCGATGGTCAACGCCGTCAGCCAGCTCGCCCAGCGCGGGCTCGCCGAGGAGGCTGCGGCATTCCTCGAGCAGAAGAAGACACCGGATGTCGCGGAGACGGTCGCCCAAAGCCTCGAGCGTCTCCGCGTGAACACGGCAGCCGCGGAGCGCCTTGCGGACGAGCTCGAGAACGAACTGCGGGTGCCGACGGCGACCTGAGGCGGCGGCTGCTAGCCCCCGATGAAGCTCATCTCGATCTTGTGAAGGCCCGCCGTCTGCTCAGAACGCAGGTCGGAGTAGCGATCGGTCCGATCGGTCCACACCGCGGCGATGGCCTGAGTGATTTCCTCGTCCGACCCGCCGCTTCGGAGGAGCGCACGCAGATCGTGCCCCTGCGTGGCGAAGAGGCACGTGTACAGAGCCCCGTCGGCTGACAATCGTGCCCGCGTGCAATCGGCGCAGAACGGCTGCGTGACCGACGAGATAACACCGATCTCGCCGCCGCCGTCCCGGTACCGGTAGCGCGCGGCGACCTCGCCGCGGTAGCCGGCCTGCACCGGCTCGAGTGGCATCTCGCGGTCGATCATGGCGACGATCTCGCGGGCGGGGACGACGTCGTCGAGACGCCAGCCGTTCGTCGATCCGACGTCCATGAACTCGATGAACCGAAGCGTCATCCCGGTCCCTTTGAAGTAGCGGGCCATCGGCACGATGCTCGAGTCGTTCACACCCCGCTTGGTGACCATGTTGATCTTGATCGGCGCCAGGCCCGCCGCATGTGCCGCTTCGATTCCGGCGAGGACTTTCGCCACGGGGAAGTCGGCGTCGTTCATCCGTTTGAAGGTCGCATCGTCGAGCGAGTCGAGGCTGACGGTGACGCGCCGCAGGCCGGCGTCGGCAAGCGGCCGCGCTTTCTGCGAGAGCAGCGAGCCGTTGGTGGTCAGAGTCAGGTCGAGGTCCCCGATCTTCGCGAGCTTTTCGACGAGTCTCTCGAGGTCCCGCCGGACCAGCGGCTCACCGCCGGTGAGGCGGATCTTCTGGACACCGAGCGAAACGAAGATGCGCACGAGACGTTCGATCTCCTCGAACGTCAGAATCTCGGCGCGCGGCAAGAACTGGAAGTCCTTGCCAAAGACCTCCTTCGGCATGCAGTACACGCAGCGGAAGTTGCACCGATCGGTCACGCTGATCCGCAGGTCGTGAAGCGGCCGGCCAAGCGTGTCGAGCGGATATGTCCCCACGTGAAAAGTATGAGGCACCGGAACTAGCCGGTCAGGCGGCTCCTCACGGCGTCCTTGATGACCGCGCTGTCTCCGAAGCCCCCCTCCCGCTTCATCGAGTGGATGAGCTGGCCGTCCACTGAGACTTCAAAGGTGCCGCCTTCCCACGGGATGAGCTCGATGGAGGAGAGACGGGTGCCGAACTCGATCATGAGCGTCTTCGCGAGGTCGAGGGTCTGCGGCTCGTAACCGCACTCGGCGCAGTAGGTGATCTTGACCCTGTGCGCCGAGGTCATGCCGCGACGCGAGTCGCGATCTCCCGGAGCTCGCGGACGACCTCGGCGTTCGCGAACTTTGTGGTGTCGTCGCGCATCTTCGCGAGCTCGCCTTGCAGCCGAACGCGGACCTCTTCCGGCAGAGCATCGACCGGCGCGTCGGGTGAGCCGAACTCGGGATGCGCCGCAAAGATGTCCTTACGCCGCTTGGCGCGGATCTCGGTGACGGAAGCGGGGCGCTCGATCCAGTGGCCGAGCTCCCGGAAGTCCTCGTCGAAGAACACCAAGACCGGGATGGACTTGAACTGCCCCTTGTTCAGATAGCGCTGCATGATGTCGTCGTTCTGGTCGCGGAGAAAGATTCGCACGTCGAGCTTTCCGCTCTCCTTCGCGAGGCGACCCAGGACCGGAAGGTTTGCGATCACGTCGCCGCACCAGTCCTCGGCGAGGACGACAACCTTCACCGGGCGCGGCAACGCACGAAAAGCCGCGACATCCTCTTTGCTGAGGTCGACGCGCTTCTCGTTCTCATCAAAGCGCTCGCGGTTCCGGGTCATCTGCGCCTTGTAGGCGTCGTAGGTCAATCCCTTGTCGAAGCGGGCGCGATCGATCGTCATGAGCACGGCCTCCTGCGGTGCCCGGATGATGGCACCACGGACAGGAACGCGCCCCGAGGCCCGAAGATTCCGGCTAGCGGCTCTTTCTCGCCCTCGCGCCCTTGCGTCCCGCGGCGGCCATGTCCCGCTGCGCGCGCGCTCGTTCGCTCGGCGGCTTGGCTTCCTTGGTCTCGCCTTTAGCCGTCCGTGTCTGATTCACCGTCGCCGCGGCGATCCGCTCCGCGGTGCCCTCCGAACGCCCGCGCTCTTTCAAATTTGTCTTGATGTGGTCGTACTGACGCTCGCGTTTGTCTGTCCAAGCATTTTGTGGCATCGGTCCACCTCCACGTCCCTCTCGTGCAAGCCGCGTGCGCGTCAGGCGCCGAATCGTGCCGGGTCGAGCGTCAGGAGATCCGAGATCCGGTCGACCTCTACATCCGGCCCGGGTCCCGTCTGCGCTTCTGCCGCGTAATGGCCCTGACGGACGTGGATGGTGGTGGCACGGGACCCGAGTCCCGTCTTGGTGCGTGCGAGGAGCGACGCCTTGTCGTCTACGTGCACGTAGTGATTCGCCGGGAAGCGGCGCTCGACCTCGGCGAGATGATCCTCTTTGTGCTCATAGACCAGCACGTTCCCGCGCGTGGCGAGGAGCAATCCCGCCCGCGCGATCTTGGCGGGCTGATACACGCGATCTCCGTCCGACAGGATGGCCACGTCTCCAAAGGACCAGAGCCGCGCGATCACGTCCAGCGCGCGCGGATACAGATAGCGTTCGAATGGCACACTCAGGACCGCGCGATCGACATCCTCCGAGCGTGGCTCGTCCGCGAACGTGCGGCGAAAGCGTCGAAGCGTCTCGGGAAAATCGACGACGTCCTCGTCTGCGCGAACCTCCTCGTACAGCGACCAAAAGCGCTTTGCGCGGTCGGCCGCGACGACGCTCGCGATGGCGCGCTCGATGTCATTTTTTACGCGGTCGTTGTCGACGAGCGTGTTGTCGACGTCCAGAAGGAAGACGAGAACGGGGACGGTCACAGACGCTTCTCGAAGAGATAGACCTCGCCCGACCACGGCCTCGTGTAGCCGGCAGATCGTGCCGCGCGCCCCTCGCTCGGATTCGAAACGTAGAAGGAGACGTCGTCGAGCCCGCGACGCCGGGCCTCAGCGCGGAGGCCACGCAATAGATCGGTGAGCGGACGCGCGTGTCCTCCGATCGCCGCGATCATGAGCGATGCGTCGTAGCGCTGGCCCAGGACCGCGGCCGCACCGACATCTTTGCCCGACACGAAGACGCGAGACCTCGCGACGGCAGACCGTACGTCGCGCGCTGTGATCTCGCGCCATTCCCAGCCGTGGCCAAGCTGCACGAGCGGTCCGACGCGCCGGAGGACCGCGCCCTCCTGCGTTCGAGTGGGGCGGGCCGGCGGCGCACCGGCGGCCATTGCGGGCGCCTCGCGTCGCGAGAGCGCCCCGACGCGCCTGAACCCGAAGTGCTTCGCCGCCCGATGGATCGGCGTGTTGTCCGACGCGGTCGAGAACCGCAGCACGCGGAAGCCTCGGTCACGCGCGTAGGCGATGCGGTGGGCGATGAGTGCCGTCGCGATCCCCTTGCGTCGCCATCGTGGCGCGACGCGACCCCCTTCGAGCCACGCCTCGGTTGGCGACACGACGGTGAGCTTTCCCATCCCAATGACGCGGCCGCCCGACTCCGCGACGAAGAACGGCCCCGTCCGGTGCGTCACCCAAGTGTCGAAGACATCGGGAATACGGTCCTCGCCACCCCAGATCGTGCGGACGGCGGCGAGCACGTCGCGCTTGTCCGAGCGACGCGCGCGGCGGATCAAAAGATCCATCGAGCGCATCCTGCCGTAGACGGGGCTAGCGAGCCTCCGCGGGTGTCACCGTCGTGCGATGCAGCTCGCCGAAGCGGACGTAGGCGACCTCGACCGGTTGGCCGATGCGGTCGGCGCCGAGGCTTCGCTGCAGGTCTGACAGCGTCGCGATCGCGGCGCCGTCGAGGCTCACGATGAGGTCGCGGACCTGGAGTCGCGCCCGCTGGGCCGGTCCGCCCGCGACGACCTCGAGGACCCGAATTCCCGACGAGTTGCCGATCCCGAGCTCGTTCGCGAGCTGCCTGCCGATGGCGGTGGCCGCGCCACCGATCCCGAGGTACGCGCGCCGCACGCGCCCATCGCGGATCAGCATGCCGGCGACCATGCGTGCGGTCGCGGCGGGGATCGCGAAGCAGATCCCCTGCGCGGTCGGGATGATCGCGGTGTTGATTCCGACGACCTTCGCGTGCGTGTCGACCAGTGGTCCCCCGGAGTTGCCGGGATTGAGCGCCGCGTCGGTCTGGATGACGTTCTCGATGAGCCGGCCATCCCGGGCGGACAGAGATCGACCGAGCGCGCTCACGACACCCGTCGTCACCGTCGAGTGGAAGCCGAGCGGGTCGCCGATGGCGATGACCAGCTGTCCCACTCGCAGCGAGTCTGTGTCCGCGAGCTCGGCCGCCGGAAGGCCGGTGCCGAGGATCCGAATGACGGCGAGGTCCGTCGCGCTGTCGGTGCCGACAACCACAGCCGTGAGCTCGGCCCCGCTCTCCAGCGTGACCGCGACCTGCGGCGCCCCGTCAACGACGTGCGCGTTCGTGAGGGCATAGCCATCCGGCGCGACGATCACGCCGCTGCCGCCGCTCGTTCCGCGGCGGACGTTGACGACGCTCGGCGACACCCGCTCGACAACCTTGATGACGGCTTGCGAGTACGCGTCGAGCAGCGCGCTCGCCGGATCGGGCTCGGCCTTGAGCGCTTCGCGAACTTCGGTCGCCATTAGTTGAGCGGCCCCTGCGACCTGACGTCTCCCACCTTTGAGAGCGCTTCCTTCAGCTCGCTGATCCATGCCGATTCGTTCTTCGCGACGAGGCGTACGCACCACGCGAGCGCGTGCGAGCGGCTACGCGCGACTCCGGAGCGCACGAGCGTGTCGAGCAGCTCGCGCTCGGGAAGGCGCAGCCGGGTCATGACCGGCACGGCCATATGCGTGAAGAGGGCGGTCTGGTCGCCAGCCTTCGCTCCCCAGGCCAGGTTCTTCCCGAACCGCTGGCGAGCCTCGTCGGCGATCTTGATGCGCTCTTCGCGTGTGCCCTCGCGGAACCGCTGAATCGCGCCGTCGCGTGCGGCCTTGATCGCGTCGCCGCCGCCCGCGGCCTGAACGTCCGGCAGCGTGCCAATGACCCAGATCTCGTCCTCATCCATGCGGATCTCCGGCGTTCCCGAGAACCACTCCTTCGGGACCCGCCCGGTGAGCCAGCCTTTGACCTCTTCTGCTGTTGCCACTTCGTGCCCCTCCTGCAATTCGCCTGTATTTACAGATGTAATTGGAATTACCCAGCAAGTCAAGCAGCCGAATTTGCACAGTTGGGCACATTTGCCGCCGTGGCGGCGCTATCCGGACTCGATGCCGCGAACCACTTTGGCGACCGCCTTCAGATCCGCGACGAACAGCTTCATCTCCCGCTCCCGTGCCGCATCGTCGGGCGCGCGGAGGATCGACGAGGGGTGGACCGTCGCCATCACATGTGGGGCGAGCGGCGACGGAATCAGCTTCCCGCGCTGTTGAGTCACTTTGAATGACGGGGCGATGAGCGCTTGAGCCGCGGTCGCGCCGAGACACACTACGACCTGGGGCTTCAGGATCCCGATCTCGGCGTCGAGCCACAGCCGGCATGCCGCGATTTCGCTTCGGTTCGGCTTTTCGTGTAGCCGCCGCTTCCCGGCCGGGCGCCACTTGAAGTGCTTGACCGCGTTCGTCACGTAGACCGTGTCGCGGTCGATCCCCGCGGCTTCGAGGGCCTCGTCCAGAACCCGACCCGCCGGCCCAACGAATGGTTTGCCGGCGATGTCCTCTTTGTCGCCCGGCTGCTCCCCGACGAAAACGACCTTGGCGGTCCGGCGACCCTCGCCGAAGACCGTCTGCGTCGCGTTCTTCCAGAGGTCGCAGGCCTGGCAATGCGCCGCAGCGTCGCGCCACGCGCCGAGGCTCTTCGTGTCGGGGAGCTCCGGATACTTGTGTCCGGGCTCGGGAGCGGGGGGAGACGGTTCGGACTCTGGCACCTCCGTTTGACGGAGCAAGCGCCGCGCCCGATGGTCCTCGCCATGCGCGTCGCGCTCATCCTCCTTGCGATCGTCGCGCTGGTCGGGATCGGCACGGCCGAAGCTCTTATCAGCAACGATCAGCTGGCCCAACTCCCGGGCCGGGGCCGTCCCGCGTTGAGCGTCGGCGGGACGGCGCTGAGCCTCGCCGGCATCGCGCTCTCCGTCGCGGTCTATGCCGCCCTTGGAGTCGCGCTCGCACGCGCCGCGGTACGCGAGGCCACGGTGCTTCCGACAGGGATGGTCGTTGGCGCCGGAGCGGGACTCATCGGCGGAGCGGTCCGCGCGTATCTGATCCGGGACTACCTCGGCGGAGTGCTGGCGGGGTTCGGACTCGCGGATCTTCTGGTCGTGACGCTGGCCGTTTTCGTCGCCCTCTCGGTGGCGGTGAGCGTGGCCGCGGGCGCGAGTCTTACCTGGCTTGGCTTCCGGGGTGGTCGTCGTCGTCTGAGGCCGCAACCTCCGAGCTGATGCGCTCGAGCACGCCCTCTTTCGCGAGGGCGATGAATCCGGCGACGATCCCGGGGTCAAAACGCTCGCCCGCTCCGGCTTCGATGGCTTTGAGGCCGGCCTCGGCCGACCAGGCCTCTTTGTAGGGACGCTTCGAGGTGAGCGCGTCGAATACGTCCGCGATCGATACGATCCGGGCGGCGAGCGAGATCTCTTCGCCCTTCTTGCCATCCGGGTAGCCCTTGCCGTCCCAGCGCTCGTGGTGCTCGCGCGCGATGGCGCGCGCAGTCTCGAAGAACCGCGCGGTCCCGAGCATCTTCTCGCCGTCAATGCAGTGCTGCTTGATGACGCTGAACTCGGCATCCGAAAGGACATGCTCGCTCTGAAGGATGTGGTCGGGCGTGTGGATCTTGCCGACGTCGTGCATGACGCTCGAGTAGCCGAATTCCTCCACCAGCTCCGGGGCCAGGCCGAGGCGCTCGCCGATCGCTTCGACGTACCGGCGGACGCGCTGGAGGTGCGTCCCGGTCGTGCGGTCCTTGATCGTCGCGGCGAGCACCAGGTGACTGATGCCCTGCAGACCGGTGCGTCTCAGCTCTTCGCTCGCGATCCGCTCCTGCTCCAGTGCACGCTCCAGCTCCTGCCGGCGTTCGCGCTCGCTCCGCAGCATCCCCGCGAGATCCTCGGCGTAACGCGTCGCCTGCTTCTCCATAAGCGTCATCTGCTTGAGCTGGTTCTCGAACTCCTTACGGACGCCCTGTTCGCGCTCGTAGACCTTCGCGAAGTCGAGCGCCATGCGCATGGCCTGCGAGTTCGCCATGTCGGCCACACGGACGGCCTGATGCAGGAGCTGGCGGAACACGTCGCCACCCGGAGCCTGCGGAAGATCTGGATCGCGTGGCGAGACGTCGACGGTCTCGACCATGTCCTTGGTGTCGTCGTTGCTCATCGGTCCGGCCTCAGCTATGCGCCAGGATCCCGCGGATCGTGTCGATGAGCTCGAGCGGACCGAAGGGCTTTGTCAGGTACTGCGTCGCGCCGGCCGCGAAGCCGATCGCGCGGTCGCTATCGCTCTCGTGCGCGGTGAGCATCACCACGGGAATGTCTTTGGTGACCTCGTCGGCTTTGATCTGGCGGCACACGTCGAAGCCATTGGGGCCCGGCCCCATATCGACGTCCAGAAGGACGAGGTCTGGCTTCTCGGACCGGACCAGCTCGAGCGCCTCGTTGCCGTTCTTCGCTTCAACGATCGTCCAGCCCTGCGTAGACAGGGTGATGCGCACCATCTGACGGATGGGCACGAGGTCGTCGGCCACGAGCAGCTTCGCCATTTTCTTGCGCCTCCGATGCTAGCGGTGGGTCATAACTCGTCACCCACCCGAATGGATGGAGTTATGACCGTTCGGGGGTAGGACCGGATCCCCCGCGCGGGGGACCTACGCGGTCGCGAGTCCAGGATTCGAGTGTCACGAGCCCGAGACGCGCGGCCTCGGCAACTGCCTCCAGGCGAGAGTGTGCGCCGAGCTTCCGGAGCACCGCCTGCACGTGCGCGCGAAGGGTCGCGGTCGATATTCCGAGCGAATCCGCCGCGGCCGTCGTGCTGGTGCCGCTCGCGAGGAGCCGCAGCACCTCGAGCTCCCGGCTCGTGAGGGGCTCGATGATCTTTCGCGACGCAGCGCTTTCGAGAAGAAGCCGCTGCAGCTCGCTTGGGGCGAACAGGATCTCGCCTGATGCGGCCGACCGGACGCTATCGACCACCTCGGTCAGGCCCCGTCCCTTCGTCATGTGGCCGACCGCTCCGGAGCGCGCAACGTCGTTCAGCGTCACGGCCGATGGGTCAGCCGTCAGGACGAGGACCGATGTGTCGGGCAGCGAGCCACGGACCGCCCGCGCGAGATCGGCTCCCGTGCCGTCGGGCAGGTGGTAGTCGGCGATCACGACGTCCGGGCGGTGCTCGTTGAGCGCGGCGATGGCGGACTTCACGTCGTGTACGACGGCGAGCACCTCGATGCCGTCAGCCGCGCGCAGCGCGACACGCATCAGCTCGGCGAAGAGCCGCTCGTCGTCGACGATGACGACGCGGATCGTCTTGTTGTCTGCCATCAGCGCGCACCTCCGGTGCGGATCTGGGTCGCGAGGGCGGCGACGACGGCCGCGTCGAGCTCCCCGCGCGCGACCGCGCTCTGCAGGATGCGGACGGCTTCAGCCTCGGATACCGCCGGGCGGTCGGCACGGTCCGCGAGGAGGGCCTCGAATCGGTCGGCGACGCTCACGATGCGCACCTCGAGCGGGATCTGCTCGGCGCGAAGCCCGTCGGGGTAGCCGGTGCCATCGAGCCGCTCGTGATGGTGCCGCACGATCGGCAGAAGCCCCGAGAGGCGCTTGAACCCGGAGAGGATCTCCTCACCGAGGATGGGGTGGCGCTCGAGCATGGCGCGCTCTTCCGGTGAGAGCTCGCCCGACTTCGCCAGGATCGCGGCGGGGAGCCGCGCGTTGCCGACGTCACGGAGCAATGCTCCCAGGCGGATGGTCATGCGTGTGGACTCGTCGAGGCCGAGCGCCCGGCCGATCTGGACGGCCCGCGACGCCACGCGCTCTCCGTGACCGCTGCTCGGCCGGTCGTGCGAGCCGATCGCCGATGCGAGCACGATGAGCGCTTCGGCCGCCGCCTGGAGATCGTGGTCCAAGCTGCGCTCGCGGACCAGCAGGTCCACGATCCGCGGAAGCTGCGCGTCGACCGGAATCATCTCGTTGCCGTCGTTGCCCGCGCGGCCGGCGCTCACGCGGATGACGGCCACGTCCTCCGCGACATCGGGGGGGACCGCGGCGTTCCCTTCGACGATGACGACGTCGGGTGTCTCCTCGGCATCGGCCAGATCGAAACGCGAGCTAAGAAGCTGCTGGACGTGCTCGCGGAGCGCGGGATCCGCGATGCCGACGCGCGCCACGAGCCTCTCGCCGGGTGCGCGCTCGATGGGACGACCGAGCCGCGGCACCCGCGGGTTGCGCGCCTGACCGAGCACGGCGTCGATCCGCGCGAGGAGCTCCGCCGCCTGGAACGGCTTGGTGATGTAGTCGGCGGCGCCGCACGAGAGACCGCGGACCTTGTCCACGACCTCGCCGCGCGCCGAAAGGAAGATGACCGGGATCGGCGACGTCGCGGTGTTGCTCTTGATGCGAAGGCACACGTCGTAGCCGTCCGTGTCCGGAAGCATCACGTCGAGGAGCACGAGGTCCGGTAGAAGCTCCTCGACCAACTCGATCCCGCGCCGACCGTCATGGGCGACCGAGACGACCATACCGTTCGCCTGCAGGCGACGCTGGAGCACGTCGGCCGATGCCTGGTCGTCTTCGACGACAACCACGCGGGTCGCCGGCGCGTCTGAGCGGACAGCTTCCTCTATGGCTTTCACTTCTTTTTCGTTTTCTTCGTTCCATCAGTCTCGCCGAGAAGCCAGCGCATCGCCACGATGAATTTCGACGGCCGTTCCTCACGGGTGTTCTCCTTGAGATACGCGTGAAGATCGACCGCCCAGTGCGGCAGCTCGCCGTACCACTTCATCTCAACGATGACGTCGGGCTCCATGGCGAGGAGAGAGCCGAGCGGGGAGGGCGTGCCATCGCCGTCGGTTCGCGTCTCCCAGGGAAGCGCGAAATACATGAGGTTGTGGTCCGCCGTGATGCGCAGCGATGAGTCCAGAGAGTTGTAGGCAAGACGGTTGTATTGCGTCACCGCGACCGGCCGTGCACCTTCGCGGAGCAGGAGGGAAGCACGCTCGGCGAGGCCGTGATCGGGCTCGGGGAGCGCAGCCTCGCCGCGCAGGAACGACCGCGCCACGTCCATGGACACGCCGAAGCGCTCCTTCAACGAGGTGTCCTGTTCGTCGTCCTTGAACTCGATCCATGCCGTGCCCGGATTCAGGACTTCTCGCGGCCGGGTCCGGTGGTACTCGCGGATCCGCAGCTGCATGGCCGAGCCTTTCACGGCCGCGCGGAAGATCGACCACGCTACGGTGTCGCAGTAGGTCGTGGTGGACCACTGATAGGGTCGATCGTCCCTGGAGAGCGGCAGGTTGTTCGCGGTCGTGCGCATGACGAGGCGCGCGATGCTCTCGCTCACCTGAAAACGGTGCTCGTGGCGGCGCTCGGCATCGGTCTCGTGTGCCGGCGCGGGGGTCGTCACTTTTCTGCTCACGCTACTCGGTCGCATCGGTCGCCACAGCGAGGACACCGCGCCGGGTGAGTGCCACCCGCACGCCGTGCTCCACGTCCGCCGGAATCGTCCCATCGAGCGAGCGCAGGAGATCTTCGGGGACCGCGCCGTGCTCGGTCGCCAGGATCTCGGCGGCGCTGAATCGAACGTCGGGTTCGATCGACGTGATGTTCTCGAGGATCCGCCGTCCGAAGAGCCGCATCATGTGCCAGGCGTTGTACACGTAGATGCCCGACAGCCCCGTCGCGACGGCGAGCAGCAGCTGGTTGTCGTGGAGCTGAAGCCCCGCGAGGAGAGCGAGCGCCGCCGCGAAGTTGCCGAACGCGTTCACCCCGCCAGAGAGGAACGCGCGCGCGCGCGGACGGATCGCGGCGATGACCTGGCTGTACACGAGCTCGCTCGCGGGCCGATGGATCGCCGGGATGACGATCCGCTCGCTGAGCTGGATCGCGATGGCCGTGATGATGTTGAAGTTGAAGGTCGCCGCGGCGTACGAGCCGATGAACCAGAGTGGCAGGACGAACAGCACCCGCGCGATCCCGAACCGCCGCAGCAGCGCTCCGGTGAAGACGCTCTGGATGAAGAGAGCGACGAGCGACGAGCTCGTGTAGACCGACGCGTACAGCTGGCTGAAGAGGTCCTCGCTCCCGGTTCCGGTGCCGGCCGTCGACTGGTCGAGCCCGACGAGGTAGAGGAAGTTCCCGAACTGCATCAGGAAGTACCAGAAGAAGACACCCACACCGAACGTCCTGAGCATCCTGTCCGACGCGACCGCGCGGTAACCGTCGACCGAGTCCTTGAGGCTCGCCGCGATCCCTTTCGAACGCTCCTCCGCGAGGCGACTGCCGTGCCCCTCGGGAAGGCCGCGGTACACGACGAGGGCCACGAAGCAGACCATGAATCCGACCGCCTGAGCGCCGATGAAGTTCTCGGCGTGAATGAGCGGAGCGATCCCCGCGCCGATCGCACCGCCAAGTATTTTCCCGACGAGCACGGAACCCGCGAAGAACGGAAACAGCCGCTTCGATTGCGCGGCGTCGTAGAGGTTTCCCGCATACACCCAGAAGAGGATGTAGATCGTCTCCTTCACTCCATGCGCGAAGACATAGGAGATCGGCTGCACGATCCAGCCGTAATCGAGCTGGCCCTGCACCCACACGCCGCCCTGGATGGCGACCGAGAGGAGCGTCACGCCGGCGACGTACCAGAGAAGGAGAGTCCTGCGGCGGACGCGGTCGACGAAGAAGAAGATCATCGCGGAGACGGCCAGCATCGCGATCGGCGTGATGATGTACATGACCGGCACGTAGTTCACGCCCCAGCGCTTGACGAAAAGCGAATCGGCCCCGAGCTTTCCGATCCAGTCGGACGCCACCATGAGCGTCAGGAGGACGTAGAGGAACAGGCCCAGTCCCCACTCGCCACGCCTAAGCGGAAATGCGTCGCGCAGGACACGACCGAGCATTTCGGCTACTGCCCCGCGGCGGCGCGGTCGGCTGCAGGCAACGTGAACTGGATGATCGCGCCGCTCTCGCCGGGATTGACCACGTTGATGGTGCCGCCGTGGAGCTCGACGGCGAGCTTGCAAAAGGCAAGGCCGAGGCCGGTGCCGCCACGGCTCCGCCCGGCACCCTGATAGAAGCGATCGAAAATGTGGGGAGCGTCGTCCGCGTTGATACCCGGTCCGGTGTCCCGGACCCGGATGACGATCGATGACTCGAGCGTTCGGTCGCGGGCGCTCTCGACCCTCACCGTTCCGCCCGACGGCGTGTGCTTCACCGCGTTCGCAAGGAGATTTGTGAGCACGCGCACGATGAGGCCGTCGTCGACGAACACGTTCACGTCCTGCGGTAGGCCGCTTTCGAGTTGGATGCCCTTGGCGAGCGCTTCGGGGGCGACCTGCGCCATGCTTCGCTCGCCGAGCAGGGAGAGCGCGATCGCTTGCGGCATCGCCTCGAGCTTTCCCTCCTCCATCTTGTAGACGTCGAGTAGGGCGTTGACCATGCGCAAGAGCTCGCTGATGTTCGACTCAGAGAGCCGCAGCAGCTCGTCGAACTCGGCACGTCCCGGCTTGAGCTGGCCCATCCGCACGAGCTGCATGAACGCGACGACGCTGTTGGCGAGATTCCGGATGTCGTGCCCAAGCATTCCGATCAGCTCTTTGCGCGATTGCTCCATGCGCTTCAGATCGCCGGCGGTTTTCCGCAGCTCGTCCTGCAAGTGCTTGGTGAAGATCGCGCTCCGCACGCGAGCCGCGAGCTCGATCGGCTCGAACGGTTTTGTGAGGTAGTCGACGCCGCCGACCTCGAAGCCCTTGCTCAGATCCTCGTACCGGTCCTTCGCCGTGACGAAGATGACCGGAATGTCCGCCGTCTCCGGCTGAGACTTGAGCCTTCGGCACGTTTGCCACCCGTCGATCCCGGGCATCATCACGTCGAGCAGGATCAGGTCGGGCTGCTCGCTGCGGGCGAGTGCGATCGCACGCTCTCCGGAGCTCGCCACCTGCGTCTGGCAGCCGATCGCCTCGAGTCGCCGCGCGAGAAGCTCGACGTTTGCGATCTCGTCGTCGACGATGAGCACGCGCCCAAGCGTGATCGGGACCGGGCCTCGCGCGATCGCGGGAGCGCCGTCGCGGGCGAGCGGAACGTGCGCGGCGCCACCGGGGAAGTAGCGCAGCAGGATCGCGCGCAGCTCGGCTGGAGCGAACGGCTTGGACACGAAGTCATCGCACCCCGCCTCGATCGCGCGAGCGCGGTCGGAGGGAAGCGCGAGCGCGGACACGGCGATGATCGGGATGCTCGCCGCCCACGGCTCGGTCCGGAGGGAGCGTGTGAGGCTCCACCCGTCCATACGTGGAAGCAGGAGATCGACGAGGATCGCGTCGGGCCGTTCCACACGCGCGAGGTCAAGGCCGGCGACTCCATCCACGGCCACGAGTGCTTCGTGACCGGACGCGCGGATGATCCGCGATGCGACGTCGAGATTGTTGGCGTCGTCCTCGACGACGAGCACCCTCGCCATCAGCGGGCCGCCGCCGTCCGCGCGACGAGAGCGGTCTCGCCGCCGACACGGACACGGATGGGCAGCGTGAAGTGGAAGGTGCTTCCCCGCCCGACCTCGCTGTCGACCCAGATGCGGCCGCCGTGCAGCGTCACCAGGCGCTTGGAGATCGCGAGACCGAGACCGGTCCCGCCGTACCGGCGGGTCGTCGAGCTGTCGGCCTGGCGGAACTCGTCGAATACGTAGGCCTGCGCTTCGGGGCTGATGCCGACACCGGTGTCGGACACCGAGACCGTGACCCAGCCCTCCGCGGCGGTGGCCGCGACGGACACCATGCCACGCTCGGTGAACTTCACCGCGTTGGCGAGCATGTTGGCGAGGACCTGACGGACGCGCGCGCGGTCGGCCCAGACGTTCGGCAGGGCCGGCGGTATGAGAGCGCGCACCTGGAGGCCTTTTTCGTCCGCGTGGGGCCGGACGAGCTCGAGGGCTTCGTCGGTGACGTCGTTGATGTTGACCTCTTCGACGTTGAGCTCCATCTTGCCGGCTTCGATCTTGGCCAGATCCAGCAAGCCGTTGATGAGACCGAGCAGGTTGTCGGCGGCCTGGGCCACGCGGAACAGGTCGGTCTGCTGCTGGGCGGTCATCTCGCCGTCGAGCCCGTCGAGCATGAGCTTCGTGTAGCCGATGATCGCGTTCATCGGCGTGCGGAGCTCGTGGCTCACCGAGGCGAGGAACTCGCTCTTGAGGCGGTTGGCGCGCTCGAGCTGCAGGTTGTTCACGCGCAGCTCGCCGACGAGGTCGGCGTTCTCGTTCGCGACGGAGACGAGGCGGGCGATCGTGCGCAGCGCCCGCGCCTGGGTGTCGGTGAGCTCCCGCTGGTCGTGGAAGTAGGCCGACAGAAGGCCGATGGTGCGCCCCCGCGCCGAGAGCGGGACGTGCGCGACGAATCGGAGCTCGCCCGCTGAGACTGCGGAGAGGCGGATCCGGTCGGCGTCGGCCTCGGAACGAACGAGGACGCGCATCGCGAGCGTGACCGCGGTCTCGGGCGCGATCCCGAGCGTCGCCGGCGCGTTGAGCCGCCCACCCGAGCCCGGCGGCGCTCCCGGCGGATCCTCGCGGATGACGATCGCGCCTCCGTCAGCGTTCAGCAGTGAAACCATCCGATCGAGCGAACGCGCGAAGATCCGCTCCGCGTCGGTGACGCCCACGACGGCGTCCGCGACCTCGTTGACGGCGCGCACCTCGTCGAGATACTCGCGCTGCGCGCGCTCGCGTTCGTACAGCGAAGCGGCCATCGTGTCGAACGCACGCTCGAGGGTCCCGATCTCATGAGATGACACCTGCCGCACCCGCGCCGCGAGGTCGCCCGCCTCGATCCGCTGCGCCGCGGCCGCCAGATTGCCGAGCGGTACGGTGATCTGGCGCGCGGTGCGGTAGGCGAGGAGAGTGACGACGCCCACGAGGGCTAGACCAAGAAGGACCAGAACGCCGATCAACGTCCGCTGCGCCTGCTCGACGCCCGCGGTCGGCACGAGAACGGCGAGAAGGCCGGGGTTCTGGCGCTGTGAGCGGACGACACGGAAGATTCCGTAATAGTTCCGGCCATTCGCGGTGATGTTCTGAATCAGCACGTCGTTGGGCTGCGCATCCACCTCGGTCACGCTCGGGAAGATCGCGTTCGGCCCAAAGTCGACGGTCGACGCGCGGACCTGCCCGTTCCAGATGAGGGCGAGGTCCGCATCCGAACGGGTCTTGATGTTCTTCAGGAACGGGGATCCAAGCACGTTCCCGACCTCCATCATCCCGATTGGATCCTGGTCGGCATTAAAGATGACGTGAATCGCCCGGATCACGAGTCCTTGCGGCTCATCGAACAAGACCCAGGACTGCTGCACCTGGGCTTGGGCGAGGGTGACGAGCTCCGGCTGCAACGTGTCGGACGTCTGCTCCTGCGCGAAACCGATGATCTTTCCCTCGTTGTCGGCCACGACGATGTCGTCGACGCCGATCCGCGCCTTGAGCGGCAAGAGGAAGTTCGTGAGTGCATCGCGGTCGCGGGCTTCCGTGAGGTCGCGCGTCGTCGGAATGCTGGCGAAGAGGGACGCCGCCCTCTGGGCAAGGTCGGCCTGGTCGGCGATCTCGTTCTGTGCAACGTCTGCGAGGATCGCGGACTCGTCGGCGAACTGACCGAGAATGAGCCCGTTGGACTCATAGATCGCGGCGACGACCACCACCACAAGCGCGAGGACACTCACCAGCACGTTTCGGCTGACGAGTGCCCTCAACAGACTCGGCGCGAAGATGTTCTGCATGCCCGAGCCTAGCCTTCCTCCTTGGCGATCACGCGGGCGCGGTGTGGCTTAGAGACCCGCGAGGATCTTCTGGCCTTCGGATCCCTTCACGAAGTCCAGGAACGCTTGGATCGCCGGCTTGACGGGCTTCGCCGGGTCGCTGCTGTAGACGAAATAGAGCGGGCGCCGAACCTGGTACTTGCCACTATTGAGGTTGTCGCGGCTTGCGGCGACCCCATCGACGGTCACGAAGGCGATCGACGTATTGCTGAAGGTGCTCGCGTTCATCGTGACCATACCGATCGACTCCTTGAATGAGTTGATCGCCTTCACGGTCTCGTCGATCGTCGTCACCTCGACAGCGTTCGCGCCGTATGCCGGCTTCTTGCCGTCGAAGAAGTAGGCCTCGAATGCGCTTCGGGTCGAGGCCGTGGCCTCGCGGATGAGGACGCGGATCTTGCCGGGAGTTCCGCCCACGTCCTTCCAGTCGGTGATCACGCCAGTGAAGATCTTCGCAATCTGATCCTTCGTAAGGGACTTGACCGGGTTGCTCGCCGCGACGGCCACAGCCGTACCGCTCGCGCCGATCGGAAGGGCGACGACCTTGCCGGCCGTCTTCTCAGCGTCGGTCAGATCACGGCTGATGTACCCGAGGTCCGTTTCGCCGGAGACGACGAGATTGACACCGGCATTCGATCCGACATCGGCGAGTCCCTGCCACGTGATGCTCGGGTGTGCGGCCTTGAACGCGTCGGTGAGTGCCTTGACGTTGTCGAGGGCGCCGCCTCCGCCGTTCACGATGTACTGGCCGCTGAGCGGGTCCTGCGTCGCCGGCACGGGGAGACCCGCGCCTCCGCAACTCACCGCAAACAGTGCAGCGGTGATGATCAATGACAGTGTCCGCAAACGACGCATTCGGGCCCTCCTCATTGGGTCGAATCGTGACATTAGTCTCTGACCTTTGTATAGGCGGGTCTATCCCTCTGACGGCCGATTCGCGTTACACATTGGGATATTCATCGGCTAATCCAAATGCTGTAGGTGAGACCGAAAGTGGACCAAAAGCGTCCGAACGGGCCTCATACTGCGGCGGGATGAGTCAAGGGAGCCCGGCAATGCGAGCGCAAACCGCACCACGCCGCATCGCAGACCTGGACGTACGCGGGCGTACCCGGGTCGTGCCCCTCACCCTCCTGGCAGCCGCCGGTGTCGGCGCCATCTGGCTCGTGGACATCTCAACGGGTCCCGACTTCGGCTTCGCCATCTTCTATCTCATCCCCATCGGGCTTGCGAGCTGGTGGCTCGGACGTGGATCCGCGGTGCTGATCGCGCTCCTATCGACCGGCGCGTGGATCTGGGCAGACCTGCTCGCGCGACCTTCCGTGCTGTTGTCGGCAAGCCTGTGGAATGGACTCACCCGGGCAGCGATCTTCTTGATGCTCGCGCTGCTCATCGACCAGGTACGCCGCGAGCGCAACGCCCTCCGAAGCGTCGACGCCCATCGCGAGGAGTCCCTCGCCTTGATCGCGCACACGCTGCGGCGTTCCGCGGGCGAGATCGAGTCGGCGATCCCTGACCTGACCAAGGCGCCGGCGCTTTCAGCCGCGGAGCGGAGCGCGATCGACGAGCTGCGGCGGCAGAGCCGCAACTTCAAACGATTCGCCGACGACGTGCTCGAGGTCGGGCAGCTCGAAGCCGGACGCTTCAGATTGAATCGCGGACGATTCGACCTGTCCGAATTCGTCGCCACTTTGGTCAAGGAGACCGACCGCGACCGCCTGCAGCTGGTCGCCGAGTCCGACCCGATATGGGTCGACGCCGATCCGGAGCGTTTGCGGACTGCGATCGAGCACATCCTCAACAACGCGCTCCGCTTCTCACCTCCTGGTTCCACGGTGCATGTGACCGTTGGGCAGCGCGAGAACCGAGCGCGTGTTCTGGTGAAGGATCAAGGCGTGGGACTCGCGCGATCGCATCTTGGGGTGATCTTCCGGAAGTACGGCCGCATCGAGACCCCATCGACGAAGGACAAGATCGGCGTCGGGCTCGGTTTGTACGTTGCTCGTCTCGTCGTCGAAGCCCATGGCGGCACGGTCTCCGCGAGCAGTGTCGGGCTCGGGCTGGGTTCTACCTTCACACTCGATCTGCCGCTCGCGTCGCATCAAGCCTGACGGGGAGGGCTGCCGTGGCCAAGATCCTCGTCGTGGAAGACGAGCCGAACAATCTCGAATTGGCGCTCCGGATCGTGAGGCACGCCGGCCATGAGGCGACCGTCGCGACGGATGGTTTTGCCGCGCTGGAGCTCGCCCGGGAGCACCGGCCGCAGCTCATCCTCCTGGACCTTCAGCTGCCGAAGCTCGACGGCTGGACGGTGGTGAAGCTCCTCCGTAAGGAGACCTGGGCGAAGCACGTGCCGATCGTGGCGGTGTCCGCGTCGGCCACACCGGGCGACGAGCACAAAGCCATCGAAGCCGGGTGCACGGCATTCCTGTCGAAGCCCTACTACCCCGCGGCTCTCCGGGAGATGCTCACGCAGTTCCTGCCAGCTGCCTGAAGCCGAGCGAGGAGCGATTCACTCGCGACGCCGCGCGTACTTTCCGCATCTCTGCGTAACAAAAAGAAAAGAGAGGCGTCGCGGCTCCGGCGGTGATTTGCCCCTCAACCCTTCCGGACCCGTCGCCTCTCCTTCTCGAAGAGCGCTTCCGGCAGTCTCGGGGCTACGAAACGTCCAGTAAATCGGCCTGCTGGTGGATTTGCGCCTACCGCATTTGGACTATGCGCGAGCGCGTGAAGCCCGCGGCGCCGGTGCGGTCTGAGCCTTTTCGATCTCCTCCAGGAGACGCCGCGAAGCGCGGCCGACCTCGGTCACCGCTGCATCGAATGCCCGGCTATTGCGCTGCGACGGCGCGCGGTAACCGCTCACCTTGCGGACATACTGGAGCGCCGCGGCGGCGATCTCCTCATCGGAGGCGTGACCCTCCGGTCGGCGGAGCGTCTTGATCGATCTGCACATCCTTCTACGTTAGCCGCTCCTACCCAAACCTGGGCATCCCGTTTGACTTCGTCGGTCACGCGGCGGATGTTCGGGGTCGTGAGCCCAAACGTCGTCCTCCCTTTCTTGTCTTCCCTCGTGAGCTTCGTGTTCGCGGCCGCCGTCCTCGCGCAGTGGTCGCGCCGGCATCGCGGGTTCCAGCTGGTGTGGGCTGTCGGTCTGCTCTGGTACGGCATCAGCGCCGGCACCGAGTTCCTCGGCTCGGCTCTGGGATGGAATGAGGCGCTCTACCGGACCTGGTACCTCATCGGCGCCTTCTTCGTCGCCGCCTATCTAGGCGCGGGCACGGTCGTGCTTCTCGCGCGCACCCGGTTCGGCTATTTCGTCGCCTTGAGCTTCGTGTTCGGCGCGCTGTACGCCTTCGCGATCCGTGGACGCTATCCGGAGGACACGACCGCGTTCCTTGTGGTCCTCGTCACCTGCCTCGCGGCCGCGGTCGCGATCGCGATGGCGACGTGGCGGGTCCGGTCCCTTGTCGCGCCGATCACGCTGACGATCCTCGTCGTCGGTTCCGTCATCGCCGCCGCGCTCGTGCTCCGCGCGAGCCTCGATGCTCCCTACGCGCTCGACGCGACAACGGGCGTGCCCGTGGGCAGCGCGATCCCTGGAAACATCCGGATCCTCGCGGGGCCCTTCAACATCATCGGCGCATTCGCGCTCGTGGTCGGCGCGATCTTCAGCGCCTACGTTTTCATGCCGAAGCACCGCGTGCTCGGCCGGCGCGCGCTGCCGCCGATCGTGGCACAGGTCTACGGCGCCCTCGCGGTGGCCGTGAACTTCATCGCATCTCTGCCGCGTGCGACGGTCGCTCTCGCCCGGGGCGAGCTGCACTCGCGCGTTCCTGCAACGCTCCTCATCGCCCTCGGTGGCTTCATTCCCGGTGTGACGAGCGGCCTCAACCGGTTCGGCATCACCTGGGCGTTCTTCCTTGGCGAGCTCCTCGGCGAGTCGAGCGGCTCATCGATCCTGACCGTTTGCGCGAGGCCGTCGGGAATGCGATGGCCGATCTCTCCGCCGGTCGGTCTTCGATGCCACCGCGCATCGCGGCGATGGTGCCCGAGCGCGATGGGCTCCTCGCGGCGATGCCCGCCTACCTTCCATCCTCAAGGGCACTCACCACGAAGCTCGTGTCTCTCTTTCCCAAGAACACCGATCGGCCGACGCATCAGGCCGTGATCGTGGTGTTCGACGCCGAGTACGGGACGCCACTCGCGCTCATCGACGGCGAAGCGATAACGGCCGCCCGCACGGCCGCGGCGTCGGCGCTCGCGACCGATTTTCTGGCGCGCCGCGACTCAGAGCGCCTTGTCGTGATCGGAACGGGAGTGCAGGCGCGCGCTCATCTTCGAGCCGTCTCGCGCGTACGGCGGTTCAGGTCCATCTGCGTCGCGGGACGCGACGCGGCAAAGGCAAAGGCGCTGGCGAAGGAGCTCGGCGGTCGCGACTTCGGCGAGGTCCGCGCGTACGAGCAGATCGAACAGGCCGTTGGTGAAGCCGACGTCGTGTGCGCGTGCACGCATAGTCCCGACCCGGTCATCCGCCGAGAGTGGCTCCGCCCCGGAACTCACGTGAATTCGGTCGGCTACAACACCGCCGGGCGCGAGGTCGACGGCGCGACATTCCGCGACGCGCTCGTGGTCGTCGAGTCACGAACGGCAACGCTCGCGCCCCCACCCGCGGGGTCGAACGACATCGCCATGGCGATCGCGGAAGGGGCGATGACGCGCGACCATGTCCACGCCGAGCTCGGCGAGCTCGTCAGTGGGACGCGGCCCGGTCGCACGGATCGCGACCAGATCACGCTTTACAAATCCGTCGGTGTCGCGGTGCAGGATGCCGCGGCCGCTGCGCTGGTGCTGGACGCCGCGCGAGCCGCCGGCATGGGCCGGACGGTCGACCTCTAGGCCTAGGAGACGGCGACTCTCGAGCGGCGTCCGATACGGCAGCCGGTGTCGACGAGAACCGTGGAGATCCACTCGTCGCCCACCCTTGCCTCGACCCGGTAGGGCGAGGGCTTGCCGGAGTCCAGAGCCTCAACAACTTCGTCGGTGACGCCGAAGACGACCCACGCGACACCGTTGGGCTCCCCTTCCACGAGCTTGGCGTGACCCTTCTGGCCCGCCGCGAGAGGAATGAACTTCCGCGTTTCGACGACCTCGTCGTTTCGGTCGAGCAAGCGGACAGCGCTCGGGACGAGGTCGCTCGTGCCGCCCTCGAGCTGCATCCAGTGGCGATCGCCGTCGTCGTGAATGCAGAAGCGGAATGGAGCCTTCGGGAGGAGCCGCGGCAGCGGAAGGCTTGGCGTCTCCGCGGCGCTATCGCCGGGCACGAGCGCACGGACCGCCGTGACGATCTTCTCGGCAGCCTCGTGCAGGCTCGGATGACCGCCGAGCACTTTGGCTCCGTAGGCGAGCTCCATCGTCGCGCGCCCGACGTCGCCGATCGGGATCATGAACTCGATGTAGCGCGCGTACTCGTTCGCGGCGCCATCGATGTCACCGGCGTTCGCGAGCATCGCGGCGAGCCGACGGTGCGCGCCGAGGTCGGTCGGCGCGATCGCGACCGCAGACCAGATCACCGCCAGCGCGGCGATGCGATTACCGGCTTGCGTCAGCATCGCGGCGCCCTCTTTGAGGGCGTCGAGGTCCGACCGATGCACGTCGTGCATTTCGGTTTCAGCCGGTTCGATGGACGCCGCTGGATCGGAGTCCCCAGAGGCACCGATCGCGCGCAGGCGCAGGTCGTCGCTCATGACGAACAGTGTTGTCCTAACGAGGCCCGCGCGCACTACGCCAAATAGGGGATATCGGCGGTGCCCCACCCCGTCAGAGGCTCCCGCGCCTGAGAATCGTATCGTCGGGCGCGGCCGTGCCCATCTCTTTTGACCGCGCCCAGACGTGGCAGCCGCACCCGTCGTGGCGGCGCGTGCTCACGGTCGAGTCGCACGCGGCGGGCGAGCCGCTCCGGGTAGTCACAGGCGGGCTCGACCCGATCCCGGGCTCGACCATCCTCGAGAAGCGGCGCTTCGCCCGGGAGCGCCTGGACGGCCTTCGCCGCGGGCTCATGTTCGAGCCGCGGGGGCACGCCGACATGTACGGAGCCATACCGACCGAGCCGGTCACACCCGACGGCGACGCGGGCGTCCTCTTCATGCACAACGAGGGCTGGAGCACGATGTGCGGCCACGGCGTAATTGCCCTCGTGACCGTCGCGCTCGAGGTCGGTCTTCTCAGCGAGCGTGCGGTCGTTCGGCTCGACACACCGGCGGGACGGGTGACCGCGCGGCCGCGGCTTGAGGGCGTGCGCGTGCGGAGCGTCGCGTTCGAGAACGTGCCTTCGTTCGTCGTATCCCTCGACGACCGCGTTCAGGTACCCGGTGTCGGCGACGTGCGCTACGACCTCGCGTTCGGCGGCGCCTTCTACGCGTTCGTCGACGCCGCGAGCGTCGGCCTCGAGATGACGCCGGAGCGTTTCCGCGATCTGATCGCCGTCGGCAGCGCGATCAAACGCGCGGTGATGGCGACGCGCGAGATTCGGCATCCGCTGGAAGCGGAGCTCTCGTTCCTCTACGGGACGATCTTCACCGGACCGCCGCTCGGCCAGGGCGCCGACTCGCGCAACGTCTGCGTCTTCGCAGAGGGCGAGGTAGACCGATCGCCGACGGGCACAGGCGTATCCGCACGTGTCGCGATCGAGCGCGCGCGAGGACGTCTTGCCGCGGGTGGTTCGTTCGTCGTGGAGAGCATCATCGGCACGCGCTTCACCGGACGGATCGCGCGCGAGCTTCGCTGGGAGGGCTACGACGCGGTCGTGCCCGAGATAGAAGGAAGCGCATGGATCACCGGACGGAGCGAGATCCTGATCGCGCCGGACGATCCGCTTTCGGAGGGCTTCATCCTCCGCTGACGCGCGTCAGCCCAGCTTCACCGCGAGCATCGACACGCCGCCGTTCAGGCCACCCGTTGGAAAGGAAACGGCGTCACCTTCACGGCGCGCGCCGACCGTGTAGAGGAGCGGGTAGTAGTGATCGGGCGTCGGCACGCAGAGCTCCGCGTCCGGGCCCAGCCGGTCGTAGCTCGCGAGCTGCTCCGCATCGCCGCTCACCGCGAGCTCGCGCACCTTCTCGTCGAAGCGCTTGGCCCAGTCGTATTCGGGAGCCTGGTCACCGAACCCGGCACGCAGGTTATGCACCACGTTGCCGCTGCCGACGAGGAGAACGCCCTTGTCGCGGAGCCCCGCGAGACGCTCGCCCAGCGCTCGATGTGTCTCGGGCGGCGCGGTCCCGTCGATACTGAGCTGCACGACCGGGATGTCGGCCTTTGGGAACATCCGCACGAGGACCGACCACGTGCCGTGATCGAGTCCCCAGTAGCTGTCGAGGACGACGGGCGTGGGCGCGAGGATCTCGGTGAGGTCCTTTGCGAGATCGGGATCGCCCGGCGCGGGGTACTGGACCTCGAAGAGGGCGCGCGGGAAGCCACCGAAGTCGTGGATCGTGCGCGGCGTCGAGACCGCCGTCACCCCGGTGCCGTCGGTGTACCAGTGCGCCGAGATCGCGACGATCGCGCGTGGACGCGGTAGCGATTCGCCGAGCACCTTCCAGTCCTCGGTCCACTTGTTGGTGACGAGCGCGTTCATCGGGCTTCCATGTCCAATGAAGAGCGCAGGCATGCGGTATGGAGCGGTCATGAAGGCTTCTTGTCGGGAGTCGGCCCGATGAGCTTGAAGCCGCTCTGAAAGGGCCACCCGTTCTGTATCTGGAGCGCGATGTTGAGGATCCCCATGGCCTCGAGCGCGCGGGCCATCGCGAGCGGCCCGGCGTCGATCGGCCGGAACCCGATCGAACGTGCGAGCTCGAGCGTCGTCCTCTTCGCGTCCGCATCGTCGGATGCGACGTATCCGTCGATCGACTGGCCGTCGGCCTTGGGATCGGCCTGCTTCGATGCGAACGCGTAGTTGAACGCCTTCGCGACCTTCGCCTTCGGCGCCTTCTTCTGAATCTGCTCGGCCGCCGACGTTCCGTCGACGGAGTCGGCCATTGCTTCCATCTTCAGTCGATTCGTGACGTCGATCAGCACCTTCCCGGCGAGCGCGTCGCCGAGCTCGTCCAGAACGGAATCGACGGCCGGGTACGGCACGGCCAGGATGACGACGTCCGCGGCGTTTACCGCATCGGCGGCGCTGCGAACGGCGCGAGCCCCGGTCTCTTTCGCCTTGGCGTCCGCGTGGGCCGGATCCTTTGCGCTCAGCGTGACCTTGTGACCCGCGCGAACGCTCGAACCAGCGAGCGCGCCGCCGACGTTACCGGCTCCGATGATGGCGATGTTCATGACTCTCCCCAGGCCTGAGTTGGCATGTGGGGAACGCGGGAACGCGCGAGAGTATTCCCCCTGTGAGGGTGTTCGTGACCGGCGCGACGGGCTTCGTGATGGGCGCCGTGGTGCGTGCGCTTCGCGCGCGTGGCGATGCGGTCACCGCACTGGTGCGCGATCCTTCGCGCGCGCCCTCCCTCGCCGCGCTCGGGTGCGAGCTCGTCGCCGGTGACGTCGTCCATCCGACGGCCGCGATTCCCGACCTCCATCGTGCCGACGCGCTCGTCCACGGGGCGGCGATCTACGAGATCGGGGTCACGGCTATGCGCCGCCGTGCGATGGAGGAGACGAACGTGACCGGCACCCGTCGCATGCTCGACGCCGCGCGAGCTGCGGGGACCGCGCGGATCGTGTATGTCTCCACGATCGCCGCGTTCGGCAACACCCACGGCGCGGTCGTGGCCGAGGGCTATCGCCCGACCTCGCCGCCGACATCCGCGTACGAGGACACCAAGCGGAGAGCGCACGACATCGCACTCGATACGGCACGGAGCGGAGCGCCGATCGTGATCGTCCAGCCCGGCCAGGTCTATGGGCCGAACGACCACTCCGCGGTCGGCGCAAATTTTCGCGCGCTTGCGGAGGGGCGGCTGCGCTATCGCGCGTTCGAAGACCTGGGACTGAACCTCGTGCACGTCGACGATCTTGCCGACGGCATCGTGCGCGCCCTCGACCGCGGCCAAACCGGCGAGTCTTACGTCCTCGGTGGGGAGATCGCGACGCTCGGCGACGCATATCGCGCGGTCGCCAAGGCGACCGGGCGCGGTTTGCCGCGGCTCGTCGTGCCTCCGGCAATCGTGCGGGCCGCCGGCCGACTCGTCCCGAGCATGCGCGAGGTCGTGTCGTCGGCCGACGGCGTCACCTTCTGGGCGACCGACGCGAAGGCCCGCGCCGCGCTCGGGACCACGCCACGCGATCTCATGACCGGGATGCGCGACACATTCGGCACCCGGGCGGAAAGAGATCACTGACGTGCTGATGCGCATCCGAGTCGCGCGGTCGAGGACCGTGGCGCTCGCGATGCTGCTCGGCGTTCTCGTCGTGCTTGCCCTCGCGCTGCTCCTTCGGCCGGACGCGCCGTCGCCACGCGCGAGCGGAACTCAGAAGGACGCGACACCGTCGGCGAGTGCTGACATCTGCGCGGACCCCGAGCAGGTCCGCCTCCTGATCGCCTCATTCATCGACGCATACGACGAGGGCCAGACCGGTCTCGCCGACCGATTCTTCGCGACCGGCCCGGCATTCCAGTGGTACTCGGAGCAACCGCTCCGCGAGGGCTCGGTGCGAAGTGGCTACGGTAATTTTGGATTTGCCCTCGACCGTGGCGGCACTCAGCTCCCGTCGAAGGGCGCTCTCGATTGCGCGGCGCACAAGTTCGTCGTCTGGTCGATCGGTCCGAACGCGGGGCCGGTTCCGTGAGCGGCGCTACTCGATCCGCTTGGGAGCCGCACCTCGTCGTGGCAGGCGCTGCAGTGACCCGGCCGGTGGAGTCTCGGTCCTCATCGGGATGTGGTGGTACTGGTGCTCGGCGATCTCGTGCTCGGTGCGTTTCGCGCTGGCCTCGAGGAGCGATGGATAGGAGTCGCCCCTCTCGACTGAGAAGCGCACATCGCACCCGCCATAGCGGCACGGGAAGCCTCCGTAACGCATGGCTACGCACGATAACTGACCACAAGCCGCAGGTCTCTACCTTGCAGCCGCGGAAGTGGTGACATCTTTGGCCGAGCGTGCGGAGGTCATCGCATCGCTCGCCGACCGGCGCACCGCCCTGTTGCGGGACGACGAAGCCGCCGGATCAAAGGACCGTGCGCGGCAGCTCCGCGACCACGTCCGCGCCTACGTGCTCCCTCGAGCGCGTGCGCTCGAGTCGCCCCTCCTCGTCGTCCTCCTCGGCCCGACCGGGGCTGGCAAATCGACGCTCATGAACACGCTGGCGCGCGCCTCCGTGAGCCGCACCGGCGTCCTTCGCCCGACCACGCGCGAGGCGGTGCTCCTCGCCACCGACACTGACGCCGCGGTCCTGCGTCGCGGGGCCCTCGCCGGGATCGACGCCGGGCGGATCGTGCGCGCACCTGCGACGACAGCGGCGGCGGGAATGGCGATCGTCGATGCCCCGGATCTCGACAGCGTCGAACACGCCAATCGGGCCATCGCGGACGCACTCGTCGAGGCGGCGGACCTCGGCATTTTCGTCACGTCCGCGGTCCGGTACGCGGACAGGGTCCCGTTCGACGTGGTGGAGCGGATCGCGGCGCGCGGGCTGCCGGTGCTCATCGTCGTCAACCGCATGCCCGCCGACGATGCGGACCAGCGCGTCGTCCTCGACGATCTTCGCCGCGTTCTCAAAAACACGGCGCTTCGCGGGATCGACGAAGCGCAGGTCCAGATCGTCGGCGTTGCCGAGGGCCGGCTCGATCCATCGGGCGAGCGCCTCGAGCCCGAGGCGGCGGCTCCGGTTCTCCAGCGCGTCGACGACCTCGCCAGGGATCGCGAGCGCCGGCTGGCTCTCGCGCGGCGCGCGCTTGAAGGAGCTCTCGCGGGGCTGGACCCGCTCCTTTCGGGTGTCGCCGCCGATGTCGAGCGCGCCGCGACCGAGGGCGAGGCGCTCCGTGCGATCGCCGCGAAGTCGTACGACGCGGAGCTCGCCGCGTTGTTCGAGGAGCTGCGGGGCGGCACGTTCCTCCGCACCGAGGTACTGCGCCACTGGGAGTCGTACGTGAAGGCAGACCAGATCACGCGCTTCTTCTCGCGCGGTCTCGGACGAATCCGCGGCACGATCATCGCGGCGATCCGCGGTATGCCCGAGGCACCGGTGGGTGTCGTCGAGAAGGAGGTGACGAGTGACGTCGTCGCCGTCGCGATCGCGCGTGCGACCGAAGCGGCGCGCCGGGTCGCGAACGAATGGTCCAGCCGTGCCGGGCCCGCCGAGCAGCTCGCGCACGACCCATCGCTGTGGTCGGCGTCCCCGGACCTGGCCGCACGCGTCCGGCCACGGCTTCATGAGTGGGTCGCGAGCATCGCGACCGACGTGCAGGCACGCGGCGCCGGAAAGCGTGACCTCGCGTTTGGCGTGTCGCTCGGTGTGAACGCGCTCGCGGTCGCCGCGATGGTCGGCGTGTTCGCCCACACTGCCGGCGTGACCGGCACCGAGCTCGGCATCGTCGCCGCCACCGGCTTCCTCAATCAGAAGCTCCTGCAGGCGATCTTCGGTGAGGCCGCGATGCGCGAGATGATCGCCGGCGCGCGCGAACGCCTGGAGGCCCTGCTCGGCGACGAGTTCTCGAAGGAACGCAACCGCTACGACCGGCTCACGGCAGATCCGCCGGAGCTTCGCGTGCTCGCCGGGGAGCTGCGCGCCGCGACGGCGCCGCTCTCCGAGTGACCCTCTCCGCGAGCCTCTCGGCGCTCGACGACGCGGTCGACGCGGCCGCGGTTCTCGGACTGGATACCTCACGCGCGCGGCAGGTACTCGCGGATGCCCGAGGACGGCTCGGATTCGAAGGGTCAGCGTACGTGCTCGCCTTTGTCGGCGGCACCGGTGTCGGCAAATCGAGCCTGCTCAACGCGCTCGCCGGCGGCACGGTGAGCCCAGCCGGCGCCCGCCGGCCAACGACGGGGGCACCGGTCGCCTGGGTCGCCAGAAGCGCACGCGACGAGACCGCTCCGTTGCTCCGGTGGCTCGACGTGCGCGAGGTGCGAGACCATGTGAACGGCGCCTTCGCCGACGTCGCGATCCTCGACCTTCCGGACGTCGATTCGACGACGCCCGAGCATCGCGCCCGTGTCGACGAGCTCCTCCCTCGCGTCGACGCCGTCGTCTGGGTCGCGGATCCCGAAAAATACCGCGACGCGGTGCTTCACGACCAATATCTGCGCCGCTGGGCTCCCCGACTCGCGCGCCAGCTCGTCGTGCTGAACAAAGCCGACCGTATCGGGCCGGACGTCGAGCGGCTGCGCGAGCACCTCGCTGCGAGCCTTCGCGCGGAGGGGATCGAGAACGTCCGGGTCGCGGTGACCAGCGCGACCCGCGACGGCGACGCGCATGAGCTGCGTGACTGGATCGCGGACGGGGTCGAGGCGAAGCGAGTCATCAGCGAGCGAGTCGCGACCGAGCTCCAGGGTGCCGCGCTGGATCTCGCGACGCGCGCCGGTGTCTCCGCGGACGCGAAACCACTCATGACCGCCGAGCAGCGCGCGCAGGTGCTTGCCGATGTGACCCGGGAAGCGACGACGATCATCGATCTCGCGGGCCTGGAGCGGCAGGCCGTCGCCGCGACGCGGCTCGCCGCTCGTCCGCGCGGCGCGGGGCCCTTCGGTCTGGTCACCACCTTTCTCTATCGGGTCACCGGACGGGATCGGGTCGTCGCGGATCCCGAGGGCTATCTCCGGCGATGGCGCGAGCGCGGAAGTCTCGCTCGGGCGGCCGAGCCGATCCGAAACCTTGTCGGTGATCTGCTGCCGCGCGTTCCATCCGAAGCGCGCGGCGCGATCGCGGCGCTCATCGATGCGGAAGCGCTGCACGCCCGGATCACCGGCGCGATCGATGCGGCCGTCGCCACTCGGGTCGCCGATGTGCGTCCGCCCACGAGCATCGTCTGGTCCGTCATCGGCACGATCCAGTACGTGATGACGGCGGCACTTCTCTTCGCCGGACTCTGGATCGCGGCCGTGTTCTTCTTGCACGCTCCGTTCGCGAGCGTCGACCTGCCGGTCCTCGGACCAGTACCGACACCGCTCTTGGTCGTGACCTCGCTCCTCCTCGCCGGCTACGTGCTCGCGCGCGTTCTCGGCGCGCATGCGGGCATGCTCGGGCGGCGATGGGCCCGCCGTCTGCGCGGCGACCTGACGCGCGAGCTCGAGGCGCGCCTCCGCGACGTCCTGTTCGCACGGATCGACACCATCGACGAAGCGCGCGTGCGGATCGCGCGGGCGCGCGAGACGATCGAGCGACCGGTCTCGCCGGAGCCAGGACCCTAGGCGGTGGGCAGGAAGATCAGCCTCCGCGACGCGCTGGCTTCGGATCCGGCGCCGCTTCGCGCGCTGCCCGCCTGGACGAACTCGGAGCTCGGTACGGTGAATGGGATTTCCGTTCTCCACGCGGGGTCCGGAAGGCTCGATGGCGGCTGGCATCGTCAGACGAGCGACGAGTTCCTCGTGGTGCTCGAGGGCGAGCTCAAGGTCGAGTTCGAAGCAGGTCCGCTCGTTGCCGGACCGGGTGAAGCGATCCTCATCGCGGCGGGCGAACGGCATCGCGCCGCGGTGCCGGAGGGCTGCCTCCTTCTTTCGGTG
>WNGI01000220.1_pt1 | contig 39018 bp, 40 predicted proteins | sample 5400621 | NCBI WGS metagenome assembly WNGI01 (sample SAMN13153374, study PRJNA577476) | soil metagenome | isolation source: 20 cm soil or saprolite under Garry oak tree replicate 1 | place: USA:California | collected 2016-06-15
GCCCACAAAAAGGGAAACCAATATCGGGTCCGGATTGATGTTACCGTCCCGCCTGGTCACGAGCTGGTGGCGGAGGAAAAACAGATTGATAACGGAACGCACGATCCACTGGCGAAAGTGGTGCACGACGCCTTCAAGATCATGGAACGTGAATTGCGCCGGGTGGTGGACAAGCAACGGCGCAATGTGAAAACGCACGCCGATTCACGCTCTCCCAAATAGGTTTATCGAACCCCTGGCGGCATGGGGCGCGCTGGCTTTCAGCCTGTGCGCCCAGCGGAGCTGCACTCCGCTGAATCGATCAAGCACAGGCTCGAAACCATTTGGCTTGGGAACACAGGTAGAATATCTGTGCTCCGATCTGCCGTTCGTCATCCTGCAGTTCTAGCATAGCATCCCCTTCTCATTAACACCGGCCTTCAGGCCGGTGCGGACACAGGCCGGTGTTAACAAGAGTGCGACGGCGAACAACCTGAGCAAGAAGTCGCGAACTTTTTCACGAGTACGGACATCGTTCACTCACTCTTCCTTCCCCATTTAGCAATGATTTCATCAACAACCTGTTTGGGGTCGCGACCGCGCAGCAGTGGATCATTCTCATAATACTCAGCCCAATAAAGGATGTCGCGGTAATCGGTCTGCGCTGTTTTGACGTACTCCCCGATTTTCTCGAGCTTCCCCCTGCTCAGCTCCAGGATGTCCCACCTTACCCGATCGCTTTCCGGTCCCGAGTAGCCGGCAAGCAGCTCAAGAACACGATTCTGGTCCGGGCCTTTGAACTCTCGGCCAATACGTTCAATTATGCGTTGTTCCATTTAGCTTGCCGGATCGACCCCCTAGCTCCTAGAATTTTCGCAGCACTGCGACCGACTGGCCCAGGTTACCCAGCGACTTCATCGAGGTTCCATTTTCGCGCCGGATCTCTTCGGGAATCGTGGATATGACCTTGTCGCCGTCGAAAAAGGAGTCGATAGCAAGGCCGCTACGACCTGCCCAGGCCGCGATGGCGCCGCGATCGAGAACCTGAATCAAAGGTCCGTCAGCCTTCGCTTTGACTGATGCGAGGAAAGTTTCCCAATGGCATAGGATCCGAAACTCCAGGAACGAGATGACTACCTTCCCGCTCGCCTTTAAGCACCGTGACGCCTCTTGAAGATATTTGAAACTTTCTTGATGCGTCATGTGTGTCAGAAAGGAGAAGAATGTGACAAAGAATTCCCAATCATCGCGCATGGTCGAGATTCTGGCAGACTCAATTTGGCGGAGAACGGATCTGTCCCGATATAACGGATGCCTTTATCCGGGGTCAATTGTTGCGCCAGTCGCCCGCTGCCTCAGCCGGCGTCGACAACGAGATGCCCCGTGGTTAATCCCAAAGAACGCAAGAGATAATACTCCAGTTTGCCGACAGCTTCGAACTCGCCTCCGACCGCAAACCGCACTGCCTCGTCTCCTGACCCTAAGCGTTGTTCCAGTCCCCTGACATGATCGATATAGGCGTGGTTCCCCTGAGACATGAGAATGATGGAGCGAGAAGAACATCAGCTGGGACAACCGAGCCCGCTAGTCCGCCGATCAGCCAGAACCGCTTGTCGCGACTTGCCGCAACCGGTTCGGACAGCTAGTAAGTAAATTTTTAGAATCATCGTGCCGCTGATTGAATTTCCGCCAGCCGGCGTCACCGACGTTTTGCCCTCGCCCTATCTGCGGCGACTAATTCGAAGCGGTCGCGTTGTCGGCAGCTTTGTCACGGTTCAGGTAATCGTGCAAATAATCGGTTTCCTGAGCGGAATCCTGCTCATTCGAATGCTCGAGCAACGCGAGTACGCCTTCTTCACCATCGCCAACACAATGCAAGGCACCCTCAATTTGCTCGCCGATATTGGGGTTAGTATTGGACTCGTTTCCATCGGCGGCCGGGTTTGGCAGGACCGGCCCCGCTTCAGCCAACTAATCACCACCGCACTATATCTTCGGCGACGTCTCGCCTTTCTGGCGATGATTGCTGTCACGCCGCTGCTCTATTTCATGCTTGCAAAAAATGGGGCGCCCCTCAACTACACTGCTTTGCTAACCATTCTCGTTTTAATCGGGCTCGCCATTCAGCTCGATGTCGGGGTGCTGGGGGTCATTCCGCGACTCCGTGGCGATATCGGAGTCATTCAACGCATCGACCTCTTTGGCGCCATCCTGCGACTAACGATTCTTGTCCTCTTGGTCTTCGTTTTTCTCAACGCTGGCATCGCCGTCACCGTGTCGACGGTCGTGATTTTTGCGCAATATCTCTTGCTCCGCCGGTACAGCGCGAGGGTGATCGATTTTGGCGCGCCGCAAAACGCCGACGATCGGAAAACCATGCTCGATCTCATTCGCAGCCAGGCTGCCAACGCTGTCTTCTTTTGTTTCCAGGGACAAATCACCATTTTTCTCATCAGCTTTTTCGCGCGTCAGAGTAGCTCGGTCGCGGAAGTGGGCGCACTCGGTCGGCTCGCCATGATCTTTGTCGTGCTGGCGAATTTGCTGGCTAATATTTTCGTTCCCGCTTTCGCCCGCTGTCGGGAGCGGCGACAATTGCGTTCGCTTTATCTCGAGATCGCTGGCGGAGTTAGCTTGTTCTGTCTTGTCGTGATCGCGGCCGCCGCAATTTTCCCCGATCAATTTCTTTTCGTGCTCGGGAACAAATACGCGCACCTGCACCGCGAGCTATTATTGATGGTCGGCTCTGCCGTGCTGGCCGCGCTTACCGGAACATTTTGGTCGCTCAATGCTGCCAAAGCCTGGGTCACCGGATCGTGGCTTTATATTCCGCTGACCCTGCTCACCCAAATCGCGCTCATACCGTTCACTGATTTTTCCAATGTGAGCAGCGTTCTCCTCTTCAACCTGCTTTCCAGCATACCGAATCTGCTTCTCAATCTCGCTCTTTCTTTTCGCGGCTTCCGCTCGTTGGAAACGGCAACGGCTTGAGCGATGTGGAACGTTGGCTATCATCTGGCCCGAGTTCGCGGCGGCGTAGCCCGAGAAACTTATCGCATGCTCCTACCGATGATTGTGCGCCGTCGCATCGATCCGCCGCAGACGCTCGACCTCGATGTCTTTGCTTACTCGAACGAGGCGATGTTGCCCGAACAAGTCGCCTCTATCCGCTCTTTTTTAAAATACGGTGGACGACCAAACCGTTTCACGATTGTTTCCGACGGCACGCACCGTCCGCGCTCTCTTTCGCTCTTGCAGCAAATCGACTCATGCATTCGTCTCGCCGAGGCGCGGGATTTTTTGCCGCGACCGTCATCTTCACGTGACTACTTCGCGAACCATCCAACCGGCAAACAGCTTGCCCTGATCATGAGTCTTCCGCTCGAACGGCCCGCTCTTTATATCGACGCCGATGTTTTGTTTTTTCCCGGCGCCGTTATGCTGGCCGATTTCTTCCGCAATCGGGAGGTGCCTGCTCTTTTTCTGGGCGATTGTCAGGTCGCGGGCGACGAGCGCTTGTTGCGCGATTCCGCCGAAACCGCCGATCCCGTGAACACTGGTGTCCTTTTCTTTTTCCAGAAACTCGACTGGTCTTTGGCCATGGAACGGTTTCAGCAGCTCGACGGCCCGCCGAAGTTCTTCACCAATCAAACGATGACCCACCTCGCGATGCACGCCAACGCCGCCCGTGCCCTGAATCCGGCGAAGTTCGTTTTACAACTCGATGATCAGTTTCAGTTGGCCGACCGCTACGCCAACAACAGCATCGTCCTGCGCCATTACGTCAATCCGGTGCGCCACAAATTCTGGGAACAGATTCTTTCTTGAGTGTGAAAGGTCTTCCGTCGCGAAACTCGTGCGTATTTTGACGATAGTTGATCTTCCATGGGACGCGCGGCTTGGTGCGACGCGCATTTTCATGGAATTGTCGCAAGCCTGGGAGACTGCCGGACACGAGGTCTCGCATTATTGTATGGATGACGCGTTCCCCGCGGCAACCTCGTCGCCTCCCATCTCGGCCTGGCGACGGTTGCGTTTTCCAGGAAGGGCAGGCGCCTTTGTCAGAAACAATGCCGCTCGGTTCGATGTCATCGATTGCCTTGCGGGAACATTGCCAGTTGCGAAACACCGTTTGAATTTCGCTGGCTTACTCATCGCGCGATCGATTGGTTCCCATCGCCTGTATCGCAATTTTGAAGAAATGGCGCGCGAGCGTTGGCCGGAGCAGCCGCGTGGAAAACTGTCGGGCCGGATCTTCTACACCATTTTTCAGCAACAGCTGTTTCGGAACTCAGAAAAAGCGCTGCAATTCTGCGATCTCGTCAACCTGCCTAACGAGTATGAGCTGGAATACCTGAGCTCAAAAAAACCGGCAATCGTTCAACCGTATGGTCTGACTGAGGAGTGGCGCCGAACGCTGGTGGAAGCGGCCGCTTCGCCCGAAACGCGTTTGCTGCGGCAAGAAGTGAGTTTTATCGGGATGTGGAGTACGCGGAAGGGCGCCAAAGACTGGGGCGAAATCATTCAACGCGTGCGCGGCGTCGTTCCGGGAGCGCGATTCAAATTTCTCGGAACGCTGACCGATAATGAAAAGCTCTGGCGTGATCTGAATATTCCTCCCTGCGATTGGATTGAAATTGTCCCAGAATACCAGCCCGACGAGCTGCCAAAACTTCTGTCCGATTCAACGGTAGGTGCATTTCCAAGCTATGCGGAAGGTTTTGGTCTGGGTTTGCTGGAACAGCTGGCGGCGGGAATTCCAACTGTCTCTTACGACGCACCCGGTCCGCGTTTCATACTACAAGGTGGTTTGTCTGATCTACTCGTTCCCATTGGAAACGTGGAACAACTTTCCGCCGCGTTAATCCAAATTCTTTCGGCCGATCTAGACAGCTACCGCAAAGTAATCGAGCGATGCATAGAAGTGGCGGGCCGCTTCCTGTGGCCAACCATCGCAAAGGAAACGGCGCGTCTATATGAAACGCATCTTGCTCGAGTACGGGGCGGCATTAGTGATTGTCCGGGCATGACTAACGGCGCGGCCGTCGTCTGGCAGATAGTTCCTCGCGTTTCGGATAACCCTGACGGGGTGACCGATTACGCTTTCAACCTGGCGAACACCTTATGGGCAAATCACGGTCTTAGAACGGTATTCGCTCCAGGTGAACCGAGTCAGGCGTCAAGAAAAGGAGAATTTGAAATAGCATCCATTGCGGATGCCGGCGCACCGCCGGCAAAGCCTGCGCACGTGATCTTGCACTACGTGAACTACGGTTATCAGAAACGCGGGCTGCCATTTTGGTTGGTACCGATCTTGGGTCGCGTTCGCGAAACTTTTGGGGGCCGCTTGATCGTAATTTTTCACGAACTCTTTGCCATTGGCCCGCCGTGGAAGAGCGAGTTTTGGCTTCAGCCGTTACAGAAAAAAATCGCCCGGGACATCGCGCGATTAACCGACGCACGATTGGTCAGCAGCGAATCGATGCAGCAAACGCTCGAGGGACTTGTCCCTGGGCTCGATGTCGTAGTTCATCCCGTCCCATCCGCCTTCGGCGAACCGGTCATCGACTTTGCGCAATTACAGGCGCGCGACAATCATCGCTGGGTCATTTGCGGTGGAACCGAGTTAATCGAGCGCTCGCTCCGCTCCTTTCGGCGAATAACCGGAGAGATTTCCTCGAACGTTCTGCCGCGAAGTCTGGTTGTCCTTGGCGGAATGGAAAATTCCAGAGTTCGTCCGCTTCTCCAGACGTTAGCTGCTATTCAATGCGAATATTATCCCGCGGTTTCGCCCGAAACAGCTTCGCAAATTCTTTCGACCTGCGCTTTCGCCTGGCTGGATTATTTCACTACCGGAACGGCCAACGCGGACCTGCTATTGAAGTCGAGTTCGTTCGCGAATGTGTGCGCACACGCGGTGGTGTGTGTAACGCCGAGGGCGGTAAGCGCGATTTCCCTCGAGAACGATTTGTTGCCCGGGCCCTTCACGATCGCGCATGGTGAGGTGAAGATGCCTTCGGGCAATGAGCGTCCCGATATCGCACGAGCAATTTACGATTGGTATCATCGGCACGCATCGATGGCGACGTTGTCGCGGGTGATCGCAGCGCAACTGGCGGGAAGCGCGACCGGGCCGGTTCGAAGTGAAGCAGCGGAAAACTTGTGATTCTGCACTGGAATCGCCCGCTTGAATGCGTTGCACCGCCGGCACCATGAAAATTCTATTTTCATCCTATGCTTACGCACCCTCTATCGGTGGAATCGAAACCGCCTCTGCCCTGCTGGCGCGTGAGTTCTTCGCCGCCGGCCACGAAATTGTTTTAGTCACAGAAACTCCAGTTCTGGTTTTGAGCCCGGACCCGTTTGAAATCGCGCGTAATCTCTCGCTCGCCCGATTATTGCAACTTGTCAGGTGGAGCGAGGTTGTTTTTCAGAACAACATCAGCCTGCGCCATCTCATCCCGGCCTTGCTCGTCCGCAAACCGGTCCTGGTAGTACATCAAACCTGGATTCGAAACATTGCTGGCGGAATTGGCTGGAACGATCGAATCAAGCGCGCGCTTTTGCCGCGGGTGCGAAACGTCGCTGTTAGTCAGGCTATTGCCAACGACCTAAACATCGGGGCTGAAGTGATCGGGAATCCCTATGACGATTGCATTTTCAAACTCATTCCGCACCTCGCCCGTGATCGCGAACTGCTCTTTGTCGGTCGTCTTGTGTCGGACAAAGGCGTCGACGTTTTGTTGCGCGCTCTCGGAATTCTGAGACAACAAAACGTCAGCGCATGCCTAACGATAATTGGACGCGGTCCGGAAGAAACGACTCTTCGCGCGCTTGTTTGCGAATTGGGGCTCGATCAGGCGGTGACATTTGTCGGCGAAAAGGTTGGCCCGGAGCTGGCGGAACTGATGAATCGTCACCAGGTGATCGTCATTCCGTCGCGCTGGCCAGAGCCGTTTGGGATCGTTGCACTGGAAGGGATCGCCTGCGGCTGCATCGTCGTCGGCTCAGAACAGGGAGGCTTAAGCGAGACGATTGGGAATTGTGGAATGACGTTTCCAAATGGCGATAGCCAAGAATTGGCCGATCGCTTACGGACCTTGCTGAGTGACTCGCAAATGCGCGAAAAATTTTGGGCGGCCGCGCCCACGCATCTCGAGCGATTTCGCGCGCAAACCGTCGCCCGACGTGATCTCGCACTCCTGCGCGAGTTGGCGGTATGATTATTCTCTCGCATCCCACCGGCAACGAGAATGTTCGGCACGTTGCCGTCGCTTTTGCCGAGGCGAATTTGCTCGACCAATTCTTTACTACCATCAACTGGAACCCCGGTTCGACGTTTGATCGAATTCTGCCGCCCAGCCTGCGCGAAAGTTTTCGACGCCGCTCGTTTCCGGAAATGGTACGGCGCCGCACCCGATCGCTACCCACGCGTGAGGCCGCGCGATTATTTTTCGGTGCCATACATCTGCCGTTTTGGTCCGAACATGAGCGCGGCGTTTTGAGCATTGACGCAATTTCTGCTGTCCTCGATCGGACCGTCGCCGCGAAAATTCGAGGCAGCGAGAACTGCAAACTTGCTTACGCCTACGAAGATTGCGCGGTCGCAACTTTTGCGGCGGCAGAACATCGCCGAATTCCTCGCATCTACGATTTGCCCATCGGCTACTGGCGCGTTGGGCAGCGTATTTTTGCCGAGGAGTGCGAACGCGAACCGGAATGGGCGCCGACGTTGACAGGCATGCGTGACAGCAACGAAAAGCTCGCGCGCAAAGATGAAGAGCTGCGGCTGGCCACATGCGTAGTCGTGGCCAGCACCTTCACCAAATCGACCCTCGCGGAAGGACCTCACCACCGGCCGGTCACGGTGATTCCGTATGGTGCGCCGCGCATCGCGGCAAACGAAATTGCGAACGTAGGGACCAAATTAAAAGTCTTATTCGCTGGCTCTCTTGGTCAGCGCAAAGGCCTTTCCTACGCATTGCGCGCAGTCGAATTAATCGGCAAAGAAAACTGCGAGCTGACGTTGCTAGGCCGGAAAGCGGCCGAAGGTTGTCGGCCACTCGATCAAGCGGTTCGCGCTCATCGCTGGCTGCCAAGCCTGAGTCACGCGCGGGTCCTTCTCGAAATGGGCCAGCACGATGTGCTAATTTTTCCATCGCTTTTCGAGGGATTCGGCCTTGCTATTACGGAAGCGATGTCGCAGGGGACACCGGTTATTTCTACCCTGCATACCGCCGGTCCGGACATAATTGATGATGGCATAGATGGATTTATTGTTCCCATTCGTTCTGCTGAGGCGATCGCTGAAAAACTGGGACTGCTGGCGCGCGATCGCGAACGTTTGCGAGCGATGAAAATTTCTGCGCGCGAAAAGGCGCAAAGGCATTCCTGGGAAAATTATCGGCGCGCTCTCGTTACCATGGCGCAGGAAGTGATGATTAGTTAGCCGGGCAATGTCAAACTCTGCCACTATTTCGCGGCCGACAGCCGGCGCCGATTATTCTGCCGAGCTTCAGAACATTCGCCGACTCATCTATCTCTACCTCTTCCTCCTCATTATCGAGGGCGCTTTGCGCAAATGGATCGTTCCGCAATTTTCCAACCCATTGCTGCTGGTACGCGATCCAGTGGTTTTGGCGATCTATTTTCTGGCCTGGCGCGCCCGCGTTTTTCCGCGCAACACCTTCATCTCTTCACTCGCCATCATCGGCGTTCTTTCCTGGATCGTTTCCATCTTCCTCCTCGACCCCTATGTGCCGATGTCGCGCATTTTGCTCGTTACGGCTTATGGGTTTCGCTCAAACTTCCTGCATCTTCCCCTCATTTTTATTTTCGCGCGCGTCTTCGACGCCGATGACGTCAGGAAAATCGGCTGGTGGATTTTGCTCGGCATGATTCCGATGAGTCTGTTGATGGCGCTGCAATTCCATTCCGCGCCCGAATCGTTCATCAATCGCACTGTCGGTCTGGGCGAAGGTGAACAGATCACTGCCGGTGGCGGCAAAATCCGCCCGCCCGGTCCTTTTTCATTCATTTCCGGGCCGATTCATTACGTTACCGTTGCGGCCGCTTTCGTGCTCTACGGCGCCCTTCGTCGTGCGACCTATCGTAACTGGTTGCTTCTCGGCGCCGGTTGCAGTGTTCTCCTGGCAATTGTTGTTTCGGGAAGTCGTTCGCTGGTGGTTTCGGTTCTGCTGGTTGTGTTTTCGCTTGTGATAGTGTTGCTGGTTCGCCCTGATGCGCTCGATCGCTTTGGCAAGAGTTTGGTTTTGGTGGTGGTTGCGCTGCTGATCGTCACTCGCCTTCCCATTGTGCACGAGGGCCTTAATATTTTGTCGAGCCGGTTCACCGAGTCAGCGGAAGCGGCCGAAACCACCATCACCGGCGGTTTAATCCAGCGCACCCTCGGCGGGTTTACCGAAGGGCTTGGACACCTCGGCCACGCACCGATCTTCGGTTTCGGCTTGGGGGTCGGTACCAGCGGAGGCGCTGCCTTCCTGATGGGCCAGTCCACTTTTTTGCTTTCGGAAAATGAATGGACCCGCATCATTTTTGAAAGCGGTCCAATACTTGGGCTAGCTTTCTTAGTTTGGCGTGCCGCGCTGACCGCCTATCTCGGTTTCGTTAGTTTGCGGGCGCTTACTCGCGCCGAAATCCTGCCGCTTTTGCTTTTCAGTGCCGGTTTTCTCATCATCCTCAATGGCCAGCTCGGTCAGCCGACAAGTCTCGGTTTCGCCGTCGTTCTCAATGGCCTCTGTCTCGCTTCCACGCGGCCTGGTAAAATCGCGCCAGTTCCGGCCACGCCGCCGCCACCACGATTGATTCGCGGCCGATCGGCCTACGCGGACCGTCTCCATGGCGCCGACGCCTCTCACCGCAATGGTTCTGTTGATCGGTAATTTTCCGCCGGATCAGCAGCAAAGTATGCAGCGCTTCAGCGAAATGGTGCTGCGCGAATTGCGCACGCTTGGAATTGCGGCAGAACTGACGCGTCCCGAAACCCATTTCGCACGCCTTGTCCCGGCGCAATTCGTCTTCCTCAGAAAATGGGCAGGCTACGTCGATAAACTCATTATTTTTCCGAGGCGATTGCGAAAATTCCGGGGCGTCGACCTCATTCACATTTGCGACCATTCCAATGCCTTCTACGCGAAATATTTTCCAGACGTTCCTGTTGTCGTTACCTGTCACGATCTGCTCGCCGTGCGCGGTGCCTTCGGCGAAGAAACAGATTGTCCGGCTTCTTGGACCGGCAGAATTCTTCAGCGTTGGATTGTCGCCGGTCTACGCCGGGCCCGCGCGGTCGTCTGTGTCTCAAGCGCTACCGCCGCGGACGCGATTCGCCTGATCGGGACGAGGAAGAATGCGCCATCCATCGCTGTGATCGAGAATGGATTGAACTACAAGTACCGGCCGTTGCCGGAGGAAAAGGTGAAGGCACGATTGGAAAAGGTATCGCAATTAAAACTAGATCGCCCTTTTGTCCTGCATGTCGGTTCGCACTTGCGACGAAAAAATCGCGCGGGTGTGGTGCGGATATTCGCCGGAACAAAAGATTATTGGAATGCGCAGCTGGTTTTTGCCGGCGATCGATTATCTAACGATTTATGGACGCAGGCCCTCGCCCTCGGCATCGCTGATCGGATTGTCGAGATTGTCTCGGCGGAGAGTGAATTACTGGAAGCGCTTTACAACCGCGCGCATGCCCTTCTCTTTCCCTCGCGATTTGAAGGCTTCGGCTGGCCGATCGCAGAAGCGCAGGCCTGTGGTTGTCCCGTGCTTTGTCGTGATGCGGCACCGATGTCGGAAGTCGCCGGTAGCGCAGCCTTGCTCCGCGATATCGCCGATGAAGATGGATTCGCGGAAGATTTGTTGCGGTTGCGCGAGCCGGCTACGCGCGAAAAATATCGTGAGCTCGGTTTGCAGAATGCCACGCGCTTCAGCGCAAAAGGAATGGCGGAACAATATCTCGCGCTTTATCGCGGATTGGGAATGGCCGCATGAAGAATTTTCTCCAGCTCCTTTCGTTGCTGTTGCCGTGGCAAATGCGGCGTGCGTTTCTGGAGCAGCAATTTGGTTTCCAGATTCATCCCACTGCTCGCATTGGTCTGGCCTGGGTTTTGCCTTCGCGTTTGATCATGGAAGAGAACACCAGCATTGGTCATTTTACCGTGGCAAAGAATCTCAACCTGCTGCATTTGAAAGCGCACGCGACGATTGGCCGCGGTAATTGGATTACCGGCTTTCCGCTGGGCGATTGCCGTCATTTCGCCAGCGAGACCGAACGCCGGCCGGAGTTAGTCATGGGCGAACATTCCGCCATCACTCATCGCCATCTCTTCGATTGTACCAATGCCATCACCATCGGCCGCTTCACCACCATCGCCGGATTCCAATCCCAATTCATTTCTCACACCATCGACATCGCGCAGAATCGCCAGGTCTCGCGTCCGATTAGCGTGGGCGATTATTGTTTTGTCGGCAGCAACAGCGTGCTGCTGGGGGATTCGTCCCTACCCGATTATAGCGTGCTCGGCGCCAAATCGCTCCTGAACAAGACGTACAGCCAGACGCATCGTCTCTACGGTGGCGTGCCCGCGCGCGAACTCAGCGTTCTATCGCCGGATTGCGGCTATTTCAATCGCCGCGAAGGTTTCGTCATCTAACTTGAGAGTTCTGCAAACAGTGCAGACGCTGAATCCCGAAACGGGCGGCGTAGCGCGTGCCGTCATTTCATTGAGCAAAGGGCTAAAGCAGCACGGCGTGCAAATCGAGATCGTCGCGTTGGATAAACCGGAATCGCCCTGGCTGCGTGACCCATCTCTTACTGTGCACGCTCTCGGCCCAGGCCTGACCGGGTATCATTACTCGCGCGCCTTACCGAAGTGGCTCAAAGAGCACGGCGACAAGTTCGATTGCGTAATCGTCCATGGCATCTGGCAACACCACAGCTTCGTCGTCTGGCAACGCTTTCACAAAACGGCCACGCCTTATTTCGTTTTTCCGCATGGCATGCTCGATCCCTGGTTCAAGCGCACCTTTCCTCTCAAACATCTCAAAAAATGGCTCTACTGGCCGTGGGCCGAATACCGGGTCTTGCGCGACGCTGCAGCGGTAATTTTTACTTCGGAAGAAGAACGGTCCCGGGCGCGCCAATCCTTCTGGCTTTATCGCGCCAAGGAAAAAATTTCCCCACTTGGGATCGAAGAACCGCGCCCGGCCGGGCCGCAGGCACGCCACCTTTTTCTCGCGAAATTTCCCGAGATCGAAAAAATGCGGATGCTGCTGTTTCTCGGCCGCATTCACCCGAAAAAGGGGTGCGATCTGGCGATCGATGCGCTGCCTCGTCACGCTTCCGGCGAACCGGTCTCGCTCGTCATTGCTGGTCCGGACCAAATCGGTTGGACCCGGCAGTTGCGCGAGCGAGTCGCGCGGATGGACGTTTCGCCGCACGTTACTTTCGCGGGCATGCTGGAAGCGCCGCTAAAACGCGGAGCATTCGAAAATGCCGACGCGTTCATTCTCCCTTCGCATCAGGAGAATTTCGGAATGTCGGTGATCGAGGCGCTTTCCTTTGGGGTACCGGTTTTAATTTCAAATCGGGTGAATATCTGGCGCGAGATTGCAGCCGATCATGCCGGCTACGTTGAGCCCGACGATCTTGCCGGCACCACGCGGTTAATCGAGCGTTGGTTGCACACTTCGCCCAACGAACAAAAGCTGATGCGGGTGAATGCGCGGAATTGTTTTCTCCGCCGGTTCGAAATCAACCGCGCCACCGGTTCGCTGCTGGCGATTTTGCAGGCGCAATGAAAATCACCATCGTGCTCGGCGCGTTTCTGCCGGTTCCACCGGTGATGGGCGGCGCGATTGAAAAGAGTTGGTTCGTGCTCGCGCAGGAATTCGTTTCCCGACACCACGATGTCACCATCATATCCCGCGCACTTTCACAATTTGCCAGGTACGAAATCGTTGATGGTGTTCGCCATATTCGCGTCCGCGGATTTGATAGGCCGCGCTCGTTGCTTTGGCTGAAAATTCTTGATCTGTTTTACTCGGTGCGGGTTCGGCGGATTCTGCCGGCGGCAGACATTTTGGTGACGAATACCTTCTGGCTGCCGCTGCTCGTTCGTGATTCGTCGCCTGGAAAAATTTACGTCCATGTCGGGCGTTACCCGAAAGGTCAGATCCGGCTTTATGGAAGAGCGGCGCGGTTGCAGGCACCGTCGAACGACGTAGCCGACGCCGTCAAACACGAAGCGCCGTCGGCGGCGCAGAAAGTCACCGCGATTCCATATCCGCGTCCGCAAATTATTTCCGCCGAAGCGCCGCTGCCGTTGGAGACGCGCGCGAAAATCGTCCTTTATGTCGGGCGTGTCCATCCCGAGAAAGGCGTGCATTCTCTGGTCGAAGCATTCACGCGTTTGCGTCGCAGCAATTTTGCCGATTGGAAACTCATCATTGTCGGTTCGACAGATTCCAAGGAGGGCGGGGGAGGCGAGAATTATTTTCGCCAACTTCAGCAAAGCGCGGCCGTTGCGCGCGACCGGATCGTTTTCCGCGGGCCAATCTTCGATGCATCGGCCCTGGAAGAGGAGTTCCGGGCTGCGCGAATTTTTGCGTATCCCTCGCTGGCCGCACACGGCGAAACTTTTGGTCTCGCGCCGCTCGAAGCGATGACGCACGGTTGTGCCGTGCTTACTTCTGATCTGCGTTGCTTTCGCGATTTCATTTTGCCGAATAAGACTGGTTTTGTCTTTGAACGGGGCGCGCCGGATCCTGCTGATTCTCTTATGGTCGCGTTTCGTGACGCCTTGTCCGATCCAGGCCGACTTGAACAAATCGCCCGGGCCGGCCAGCTGAAATCTGAGGAATTTTCCCGCGCGCGCGTAGCTGACAAGTTTCTGGCGGACTTTGAAAGCCTTACTTCAGATGGCCAACGAACAAATTGTTAATCCGGACCAGACCAGCGCGTTCGAGTCTCCGTGGAGCAACGGCCAGCGCGCTTTGCGCGCCCTCTGGGAATTCTGCTGGTTCGTTTTTTGTCAGTGGACTCCAAAACCGTTCAATCCGTGGCGACTTTTTTGGTTGCGCGTGTTTGAGGCGAAGATCGAGGGCGCACCCTTCGTGCATTCGCGCGCGCGGATTGCAATTCCGTGGAATCTCACCTTGCGCGATCGCGCCTGTCTTGGAGATCGCGCCAATGCGTATTCACTTGGCGAAATCGAAATCGGCGAGCGCGCCACCGTCGCCCAGGAAGCTTACCTCAGCGCCGGGAGCCACGATTTTTCGCAAACGAGCATGCCGCTCATTACCGCGAAGATTACCATTGGCGCGGATGTTTTTGTCGGCGCGCGCGCGTTTGTCTTGCCGGGAGTGACAATCGGAGAGCGCACTGTCATCGGCGCGTGTTCCGTCGTCACCGAAGATGTACCGCCGGATGTTTTCGCCGCCGGAAATCCATGTCGGGTTTTGCGGCCACGATGAACACGCGCGTTCCGGTTTCCGTCATCGTTCCAATTAAAAATGAAGCGGTGAATCTGCCGCGCTGTCTCGACTGCGTGAAATGGGCGGACGAAATTTTCGTGATCGATTCCGAGAGCACCGATGATTCGATCGCGATCGCGCGACAGCACGGCGCCAAAGTGGTGCAGTTCGAATTCAACGGCACCTGGCCGAAGAAAAAGAATTGGGCACTCGAGAACGTGGCGTTTCGCAACGAATGGGTTTTCATTCTCGATGCCGACGAGGTTTTGCCGCCGCAAGCGGAAGCGGAGTTTGCCCAGGCAATAACCGAGGCGCGCGATATTGCCGGCTACTGGATCAATCGTCGTTTCATGTTCATGGGACGCTGGCTGCGGCATGCCTACTATCCTAATTGGAACCTGCGCCTTTTTCGGCACGCGCTCGGCCGTTATGAAAAATTAACCGATGCCCCAACCAACAGCGGTGACAACGAAGTGCACGAGCACCTCTTCGTGAATGGACGCACCGCTAAATTACAAGTTGAGATCGATCATTATGCTTTTCCGTCGATCGATGTTTTCGTCGAAAAACATAATCGCTATTCCAACTGGGAAGCGCGAGTGACCGCCGAGACGCTTCTTGATTCCAGTTCAGGAAGAATCAGCAGCCAGACCGTCGATCAGCGCCGAAAACTGAAAGCCCTTTCGCAGCACCTGCCCTTTCGGCCGTTGCTGCGATTTCTCTACGTTTACGTGTGGCAAAAGGGTTTTTTGGATGGCGCGGAAGGCTATTACTTTGCGCGGTTGCATGGCTTCTATGAATTTCTTTCGGTGGCAAAAACGCGCGAACTGCAAAAGGCGCGAGCCTTCCCTAACTGACCTGTCGTGATGTAGCTGCCGCTGTCTCCAGCGGCAGCTATGTTCGGTCCTGCCGCCGACGACGGCGGCAGCTACAACGTGTCCGAAAAATCAGTATGCGGTCTGCGGCGGCAGGAAAAGCTGCGCAACCGTGCGCAAGATAATGCCGATTTCCAGCGAAAGGTTCCAGTTCTCCAAGTACTCCAGATCGCAAGCGACGCGATTTTGAATGTCGGAATTATTTCTTGCTTCGCCGCGAAAGCCGCGCACTTGCGCTAACCCGGTAATTCCCGGCTTTACAAAAGCGCGGACATGGTAGCCCGCCATTACCTTCGCAAATTCGGCGTTGTGCTCGAGCAAGTGCGGACGCGGACCGACGATACTCATTTCGCCGCGCAGCACGTTCCAGAATTGCGGGATTTCATCGATACTAAATTTCCGGAAAAATCGGCCGATTGGATAAATCCGATCGTCGCGGTTGCTCGCCTGGTGTGCGATCCGATCGTGGGCCAGATGCATCGTGCGAAATTTGTAAATGGTGAATCGACGATTTTGAATTCCGGCGCGCACTTGCTTATGGAGGAGCGGGCCGGGCGATTGCAGGCGTTGGGTGACCCAAATCATGATCGTCACCACTGGAAACACCACAATGAGGACGAAAGCTGAAACGACGATATCGATCGCGCGTTTGACGAAGCGATTGAGCGGATTCTCCAATGGTTCTTCGCGCAAAGCCATGAAACGAAATCCGCCGTCCTCGAAGTGGACCACGGGATGGCGCAGCGTCTCCTCCAGGTCGCTGAGAATGATCAGACGCACTCCGAGTTCGTCGCACGCATCGATGATTGCGCGATCCGATTCGGTTCGAGGAAATTCCAACAGAATCACTTGTGTGGCGCCGCATTCACGCACAATTCGGTCGAAATCTGAGGGCTGGCCGAGAATCGGAAGATCGCTCGCTTGCTCGAATGTTTCCGAGCTGATCAGTCCGGCGGTGTGTAAGCCAATCTCTGATTTCTGTCCCAGCCAATTGCGCAATTGCGCCGCCCGTGCCGGCGAACCAACCAGCAAGGTTTTCTCCCTGCGAATTCCCTTAAAAAACCGGCGGGCCAGAAAGGGCGGCAGATAGTGATGTGAAAAAAGTAACGCCAGGTAAAAACAAGGCACGAAATTGAAAAGGAAAACTCGCGAGATAAAACCGTCCTTGGTCGCGATCAGATAAATGACAAGCGTCCCGATGCTGGCGACGGCTTGCCGTAGACTGACACGGTGCTCCCGCAGGAGATCGCTTTGCAGCGGATAATCGCGCGAGCTGTCTCGCCCGAGATATTCCAGGGTCAACCCCAGCACGAGCAAGACACAATAGATGCTATAGCGACGCCAGGTCAGTTCTCCCCCCGGGGAATAAAACTTCACCATCACCCAGACCCCGACCCAGAAGAGTCCCGCGGTCATGCAAATCTGGCAGATTAATAAAAGTCGACGAAGACCCTCGGAACGCTGGGTGAGCATCACTTTAACCGCCTTGCGTGGCGTGAGACTACGCGATGGCCGTTCCGCTTCAACTCATGCTACACTTCGCGCGATCGTAATTGAACTGAGAAGAGGATGGAAGAAACGACTGTCAGCCACACCATTCATCATCCCGTCCCGGCGCAATGGGCGCGCAGTTTTTTCCTCGCCTTGTTGCCGGTTCTGGCGGTTTTTCTTGGCGGCGCGACCAGCAAATGGGCCGAGGGAATCATCGTCGCTTTCTTTGGCGGGTTCCTGGTTTTCCAGCCACCACGCCGCTCCCTCGGCTGGAAGATTAATGCCACGTTTTTAGCGTTTGCCCTCTGCGCGCTGGTGAGTTTTTTGCCGCAGACCTGGTTCTTCACCCCAGCTTGGCGGACGGCACTGACGAACGATTTCGGAATCGCCTTACCCGCTGCTGTAACCCCACAGCCCTGGTTGACCGCTGGTTGTTTCGCAAGCCTTGTCGCCGGTCTGTGCTGGCTTTACCGCGTCTCGACCCAGGAACTGGAATTGCGCGTGGCCCGTTTTCAGTTGCGACTTTTCACCTCTGGCATCGTTGTGATCGCCGCGCTCAGCACCCTGCTTTACCTTACCCATCATTCGATTCCTTCCTGGAACAACCCGCGCAATTTCGGTCCTTTCCCCAATCGCAATCAAACCGCCGATCTTTTCGGAGTGACCTCGGTCCTGATTCTGGCCTCGGGCCAGGACGCCATTCGGCACGGCCACAAACGCTGGATCCTCTGGGCGATCGCGCTGATCATTGTCATCGCGGCCCTTTGCCTCAATTTTTCCCGCGCGGGTATCGTTATTCTCGTGGCCGCGAGCGCAATCTGGATTGCGACCGTCGCGCTCCGGCTTGATGCCCTCACCCGCTCCGGCGCCGCCTGCCGCATCTCGTTAGCGGTTTCATTTCTCCTCCTGCTCGTTAGCGCGCTAATGGTCGCCGGTGGTCAAACGCTCTCCCGTTTTCATCTCCAAAAATTCGCCGGTACCGATTTTCCATCGGACTTTCGCTGGCTCATTTTCCAGGACACCTGGCAGTTGATCCGCTCTTCGCCCTGGGTCGGGCTTGGTCTTGGTAATTTCGAAACTATTTTTGCGATCTTTCGCGATGCTTCTCACGGCAATACCAGGTCTCTTCATCCCGAAAGCGATTGGCTGTGGGTTTGGTCCGAACTCGGCTGGGTGGCCCTGCCGCTCATCGTCCTGGGGGCGGTATTGCTAATCCGGCGCGTCGCTCCACTACAAGTCGGAACCAACCAGCGTTTCCGCCTTGCCGCCTTGATTGGCGCGCTCATGTTTGCCTTGCACGGGCTGGTTGATGTCTCCGGTCATCGCGTCGGCGCCGCTTATTCCGCGATGTTCTTGCTCGGCCTTTCATTGCATCGGCCCACCCAACTGCAAATGTCGAAAACAATCTCATGGATTTTTCGGATTCTCGGCCTCGGCCTTCTTGTGATTGGTCTTTCCTGGACAATTGCCTGGCGTTCGAAGGCGATGTTGCCCGGCGCGGTCGGAGTCGGCAACGCCAAGCAGCTCGCCGTTGTCGCCAGTCGCGGGTATAATTTTGGCGAGGCGATCAATGTGACTACGCGCGCATTGAATTGGGCGCCGCTCGATTGGGAACTTTATTATTTGCGCGCTACCGCCGAGGTCGGACAACGTGACCCGGCGCAGAAGGCGCTGGATGATTTTCGGCGCGCCCGCTTTCTCGAGCCGAATTCCGAGTCTGTGCCGTTGCAGGAGGGTTTCGTCTGGCTGCGCGTGCGGCCGGATCTTGCTCTCGTTGCGTGGCGGGAGGCTCTGCGCCGGGCGGGACCTGAGCGCAAGGATGTCTTCCGCACGATTATGTTTACCGCCAAGCTGCGCGATCCGGCGGCGCGCCAGATTATCAGGCAGCTTGCTTTCAGTGAACACGATCTGGCCCTCGTCTATTTTGCGCAGTTGAACGCCGAAGAATTTCGTCCCGCCTTCAGCAAGTTTTTCGATGCCGATCCGGACTTGGTCGCGATGAAGCCGGAAGAAAAACGCGAGCTTTTTCAACTTTGGGACAGCCGCGGTGACATCAACGCACTTATCGCCGCGGTCAACAAACATCCCGATTGGTTGCAATTCACCTGGCGCACCGTCGCCAAATATCGCAGCACTTCAGGCGATTTCCGCGGCGCCTGCGAATTGATGGAAAAATTTGATAGCAATGTCGCTTTTCCACCGGAGGAGACAGGCCAGTCAATCGAACAGTTGCACGAACGGGTTTACCGCGGCACGAACAATTTTTCTGCGGCCTACACTCTCTATCGCCAGCAAATGAACCGGGGGTTGGTCGACGACGCGCTCGCCACCATTCGACACTTTACGGTGACCAGAAAGCCACCGGCTTATTTCCATTTGCTGGAGGCCCAGGCCTGGGCGGCAAAAAAGGATTGGGAGCGATCCTGGAACGCCTGGCAGGCTTTTGAAAAGGCGAAAGCTCCGAATCACTAACTGCGCCGTAGTTTTCGGCGTCACTAGTGTCCGGGGTTGGAAGAAACTGAAATCGAGTATGTGATGAAACCGCAAATAGCGGTCATCATCACCATTGCGACGATGAAAACAACGTCGGCCGCGCGTTCAATTCGATGCATCCGGCGCAAACTGCGTGCCCGCAGCGCTGCATAGGAAAGAAGACAGGAAGTCAGAAATAAAAGTGCGTCACTGGCGAGGAGGTCATCAGCCAAAGTATCGGCCTTGCCAAGGGTGATCACGACGCGAATCAGCCCTATCACCGTCAGGCAAACACCGACCATCGCCGATGATACGGTGAAGATGTGAATGCAAATGTCTTCTTCCAGCTTTGTTTTGTTATTGTCGTCCAGGCCCATTCCAGCTTGGACACTTTAGTTCGCTTTGCGTTAGCTTGAAAAATTACAGCGTGGTTTTGAGAAAGAGCGCGCTTAAATTGGTAGGGACGCATCTCCGAGGCGTCCCGTACTTGATTTATATTTGGGACGGCTCGGAGAGCCATCCCTACCACAGACGGCAGACCTTTAAGCGATCTATTTCGCCAGCGCGGCTTGGGCAGCTGCGAGTCGCGCGATGGGGACGCGGAATGGACTGCAACTGACGTAGTCGAGTCCCAGGCGGTGACAGAATTTAACTGAATCAGGATCGCCGCCGTGTTCACCGCAAATGCCAAGCTTGATTTTCGGTCGCGTCTTGCGCCCTTTGTCGATCGCGATCTGCATTAACTCTCCCACGCCATCTTGATCGATAGTGGCAAACGGATTGCGTTTCACGATTTCCAGCTCGGCGTAATGCGGCAAGAACGATCCGCTGTCATCGCGGCTCATGCCAAGCGCAGTCTGGGTAAGATCATTTGTGCCGAAACTGAAGAACTCGGCCGTTTCCGCGATCTCGTCTGCGGTCAAGGCACCCCGTGGCACTTCAATCATGGTCCCGACCAAATAATGGAACTTCACTTTTTTAGCTACTTGCACTTCCTGTGCGACGCGATGCACGATCTTCACCTGCAATTCAAGCTCTCTCTTAAACCCGACCAGCGGGATCATTACTTCCGGATGCACCTTGGTTCCGCTCTTCTGCACTTCCGCGGCGGCTTCGAAAATCGCGCGCGCCTGCATCGCCGTCACTTCAGGGAATGAAATTCCGAGACGGCATCCGCGATGGCCCAGCATCGGATTTTGTTCGTGCAATTCGTGGACACGCCGCGCGATCTCTTCCTGGCTGACACCGATTTTCTCCGCCAGCGCGCTTTGGGCCGCGTGATCTTGCGGGAGAAATTCGTGTAGCGGCGGATCAAGCAAACGAATCGTTGCCGGCTTTCCTTTGAGCGCTTTGAAAATTCCAACGAAATCGCCTTTCTGATACGGTAGTAGTTTGGCCAGCGCTTTTTGTCGATCGTCCGCTTTACGCGCCAAAATCATTTCCCGCATGGCATCGATACGGTCACCCTCGAAAAACATGTGTTCGGTGCGGCAAAGCCCGATGCCGCTGGCGCCAAAGGCGACCGCGTTTTCCACCTGCTCGGGTGTATCCGCGTTGGTGCGAACACTCATGCGCGTGACTTTGCCGCACCAATCCATCAGCCGATTGAAGTTGCGATAAGTCTCACTCCTCTGCGCGATTTTGTCGCCATGCAGCAAACCCTGGATGATTTCCGAGGGAGCATTGCGCAACCGGTCCGCGTAAACAGTGCCGCTCGTCCCGTCGATTGAGAGATAGTTTTCACCTTCGCGAAAAATCGCGCCGTTCACTGACATCGTTTTCGCGCGATAATCGATGTTCAGGGCTGATGCGCCGCAAATACACACCTTGCCCATTTGCCGCGCGACCAAAGCGGCGTGCGAACTGACGCCGCCGCGCGCGGTCAGAATTCCTTCCGCCGCGATCATGCCGCGCAAATCCTCCGGTGACGTCTCGACTCGTACCAGCAGCACTTTCTCGCCTTTGTGCGCGGCCGCGGCGGCGCGATCGGCGTTAAAATAAACTCTGCCCGTGGCCGCGCCCGGCCCCGCCGGAAGTCCGCTCGCAATCGCCTTCGCACTCTTCAGCGCAGCGCGGTCGAACACCGGCGCCAGAACCTGATCAAGCTGATCGGCCGGCACCCGCGTAATCGCGGTTTTCCATTCGATCAGTTTTTCGCGCACCATGTCGCAGGCAAATTTCACCGCCGCCACGCCGGTGCGCTTTCCATTGCGCGTTTGCAGCATGAAAACCTTGCCGTCCTGTATGGTAAATTCGAAGTCCTGCACATCTTTGAAATGCGCCTCGAGGGCATGCCGAATCCGCTCCAGCTCGACCAACGCTTTCGGCAAATGTTTCTTCAAATCGGCTACCGGCTCAGGCGTGCGCACGCCGCCAACCACATCCTCGCCCTGGGCATTGATGAGAAATTCGCCATAGAAAACTTTCTCACCGGTGGCGGGATCGCGGGTGAACGCCACGCCCGAGCCGGAATTGGCGCCGGTATTGCCGAAGACCATGGCCTGCACGTTCACGGCCGTTCCCCATTCCTGGGGAATGTTGTATTTGCGGCGGTAAACGATGGCACGATCGTTCATCCACGAACCGAACACGGCCCCCATCGATCCCTGCAGTTGCGCCCAGGAATCGTTCGGAAATTGTTTGCCGGTCCGTTCTTTCACCAAATTTTTGAAACGCGCGACCAGCTCTTTCAAATCGCCCACGCTCAGTTTGGTATCGTCGATGTCCGTGTGATGGCGCTCGTGCTTGAGCTCGTGGATCACCGTCTCGAACGGCTCGTGGTCTTCTTCCGGGCGCTTTTGCACTCCCATCACGACGTCGCCGTACATTTGAATAAAGCGGCGATAACAATCCCAGGCGAAGCGCTCGTTTTTAGTGGCCCTTGCCACCGCCAGCACGGTCTCGTCGTTGAGTCCGAGATTAAGAATTGTGTCCATCATTCCCGGCATGGAATCGCGCGCGCCGGATCGGACCGCCACCAGCAACGGCATCGCTTTGGTGTCGCCGAAGGTTGTGCCCATGATTCGCTCCATCCGGCGAATCCCTTCTGCTACTTCAGCCTGCATTGTCCGGGGATAACTGCGATTGTGGGCGTAAAAGTAAGTGCAAACTTCGGTCGAAATCGTGAAACCTGGTGGTACCGGCAGACCAATCCGTGTCATCTCGGCCAGGTTCGCCCCTTTGCCCCCGAGCAGAGGCTTCATCTTTCCATTCCCGTCGGCTTTGCCCTCGCCGAAGTAATAAACAAATTTCGCCGGTTTGGTGTTGGACGCCGGCTTTCGTTTTTTGCGATGAGCTGAGGCCGGCTTGGTGGCGGCGTGGCGGGAAGTGGAAGATTTTCGAACCATGAATTAAGAAATTGCTGACCGAGCGCGGCAAAGTAATTCCCCGACTCGACGTGTCAACGAACGCGCGCTCGCGCTTAGCGTGGTCCGTCAGTTCGAATCGGAAGGAACCTTATGCCGGCGCGTGCTGAGTTGCGCCGAGCACGTCCTCAATGGCGGCAGTGAACTCGTTCGTCCCGGTGCTCGGGACGATGATGGTATTTCGCCGGCCATGGGCTTCCTCGGTAATGCGAAGGAATCTGCCCCGATCGTTCTCGCGGAATTCCACGTAGAAGTGCTTCCGCTCGATCTGGACCTCCTTCGCTTCGATAATATTGTCCATCCGGGCCGGAGTGTGACAGGCTGCGAGCGATTGGGGAAGCAAAAAGTTTGCCTAAATTTCACACCCCAAACGGGTAATCTCTGGTCTCCTGCTGATCACTTGCGACCTTTGCGCTGCGCACGATGCGGGCCTGGTCGTAAATCGGCGATCGCAAAATCAATTTGTCGCTTGAATTGATCCACCCGCGCAACATGCACTCGTAACTTGTCGCCCACGGCGAAGCTGCGGCGTCTTTGCCGGCCGATGAACCGGCGTTGGGCCGGCGAGAAAACATAGAAGTCATCCGCCAATGTTGAGACATGGATCAAACCGGTGAGCAAAATCTCCGGCAGCTCGACCAGAAGTCCATAATTCCGCACGTCGATTACCACCGCGTCGAAGACCTGTGGATTGCGTGCCTCCAGTTCTGACTCGAAGAATTCCAGCTTCTTCATTTTGACAGCGTCAATTTCTGCCTCCGCGGCGTTGCGTTCGGTGGCGGAAATGTGATCAGCGATGCCTGAGAGCTGGGTCATCGCTCGCGAGGCTCGGCGCGCGAGATCGCGATCGGCCAACGCGCGGTGGACCTCGAGATCAGCATAACGCCGGATTGGACTGGTGAAGTGGGTATAGTTCGTCTTAGCGAGGCCATAATGACCCAACGGCATCGTGGCGTAGCGTGCCCGCTTCAAACTCTTGAGAAGCCCGATCTTGAGCGGATGTTCTTCGGCCGTTCCCGTAATGGCAGCGAGTAATTTTTGCACCTCGCCGCGATGCGTCAGATCGCCGACCCGAATTCCGTGTGCCAGGACAAACTCACGATATTCGCCCAGCCGCTCCGCGTCCGGATTTTCGTGCACGCGATAGATCGCCGGGATCCCGCGGTTTTTTAGCTCGCGCGCCACCGCTTCGTTGGCGGCCAACATGAATTCCTCGATCAATTGGTGCGATTCGTCATTCTCAACTCGCTCAAATCGAATCGGTTTTCCTTTCTTATCGACGACGACCTTTACCTCCGGCATGTCGAGATCGAGTGAGCCGTGCTCGAAACGCTTCTTCCGCAGTAGCGCCGCCAGTTTCCATGCGATGTGCAAACGCTCGCCCAGTTCGTCCCGGGTCGGATTTTTTAAAATCGCAAACGCTTTCTTATATGTAAGGCGGTGCGCGCTGCGAATCACGGTTCGAGCGAAGCGAGTCTGCCGCATTCGCCCGTTGCGATCGAATTGCAGGAAGACCGAATGCGTCAGCCGATCGACGTGCGGATTCAAGCTGCAAACGCCGTTACTCAACCGCTCGGGCAACATTGAAATGACGCGGTCCGGCAGATAAACGCTGTTTCCACGGCGTTGGGCCTCCCGATCGAGTGCGCTCCCGGGCCGCACATATGCACTTACGTCCGCAATGTGCACCGCCAGTTGCCAGCCGCCTTTGATCTCTTCGACGTGAATCGCGTCGTCGAAATCGCGCGCATCGTCCGGATCGATGGTGACGATAAATTGACCGCGTAAATCCTCGCGACCGTCGATGGCATCGGCGGTCACTGTTTCGGGAATTGCGGATGCTTCCTCGAGAACGGCGCGCGGAAACTCGACCGGCAGATGGTACTTCCGGACGATGGAGAGGATGTCCACCCCCGGCGCAGTGCGCGGCCCCAGTAGCTCGATGATTTCTCCTTCCGGATTGACATGACGCGATTCCCAGGCCTCGAGCCGGACCACGACTTTGTCGCTAACCCGCGGCTGACGGCCATTGATCGACGATGGCTGCACATAAATGTTGTGAACGAGCCGCGGATCGTCGGGCACGACGTAGAAGAAATTGCGCGTTTGTTGCAGAGTTCCGACGATTGTCTCGTTTGCCCGCGTCAAAATCCGGATGATGCGGCCCTCCGCTCGTGACGTGCGCGCCCGCGAAAACTCCGGGCCACGAATAATGCGGGCGACCACGCGATCGCCGTGCATGGCAGTACCGGTATTTTCCGCCGCGATAAAGAGATCGGATTGTCCCGGTTTCTCATTAGTCAGAAAAGCGTAGCCGGCCTCATGCACGCTTAAGGTTCCGGTGACGAGATCAGCCGCGTCGGGCAGGACGTACCGATTTTTTCGAATGCGCGCGATTTCGCCTTCCTGTTCCAGATCACGGAGGGCGCGGCGGACTTCATTCCGTTGCGCTGCGCCGTAGCCAAGCGCATCAGCGATTTCGATTTTATTTAGTGGCCGATATTTCGGTTCCCGAATGAGCCGCAGAATCTCTGAACGCAGATCTTGGTCCGTTGTTCTCTTTTTGCCTGCCATGGCGACGCAACGTTGCGTTGTTCCTCGTTAGTCTTCCAGCGCGATCTTTGAGGAAGTTAGGCTTCCAGCCTGACTTGGCCGACATGCTTCCAGCGTGTCGCCCTTGTGATCGGCGACAGGCAGAATGCCCATCATCCGAGACAGGCAGGGATGCCGATCTTCCACCGCCTTTTCATATCGCGCCTAATAGCGCTCACTGGAGGGCATGCCTGTGCATGCCCGGACGCGCAGAAGCGCGTCCCTCCGCGCTTGACCTGACGCCAGCACGGCCAAAATTGCATGAAATGAAGCCGATATGGTTTGCCCTCGCAATTTTCCTCGGTGGAATTTTTAATATGAATGCTGCTTCTTCGATTTCGGTCAGCAGCCCGGCCTTTCAAGGCGGAGGCGATATTCCGGCTAAATTTACCTGTAACGGAACGAACGTAAGCCCCGAATTGCAGATTAGTGGCATTCCGAACGACGCAAAGTCGCTGGTTTTGATTGTCGATGATCCGGATGCGCCGCGCGGTTTGTTTACGCATTGGATCGTCTGGAACATCGATCCGAAAACGACCCGAGTCGCCGAGAACAGTGCGCCCGCTGGCGGGGTCCAGGGCACAAATGATTTTGGTAAACGCAATTACGGAGGCCCCTGTCCACCTTCCGGAACCCATCGCTATTTTTTCAAAATCTTCGCGCTCGACACCAAACTGGAATTGAAGCCCAGTGCGCGCCGCACCGAACTCGATGCTGCCATACGCGGCCATGTTTTGGCGCAGGGCGAATTGATGGCGCGTTACTCACACAAGTAAACGTAAACGAGCGATCGGGGCGATTACCGTCAACGCCTCGAATAATTCGCTGCGCGTGGTAGTCTCACTCATATGGGTTTGACGCCATGGAAAATTGCGGGCGAGATTTTCGATCTCTCTGCCCGCGGCTGGATCATGGGTGTCCTGAACGTCACGCCAGATTCATTTTCCGATGGCGGCAGATTTTTTCAGATACCGCAGGCGCTTGCCCAGGCCCGAAAAATGATCGCGAACGGTGCGAACATCATTGATATCGGCGGCGAATCGACCCGCCCCGATGCCGAACCAGTCGATGTCGCGGAAGAAAAACGCCGCGTCATTCCTGTAATTAAAGAGCTTGCCGGCGAAACATTGATTTCGATCGACACGTCGAAGGCAGAGGTTGCTGCCGCGGCTTTGGATGCGGGCGCGAAAATCGTCAACGATGTCACGGGCGGTCGCGGGGACGAGGCGATGTGGCCGCTGCTGGCCAAGCGCAACGCCGCTTTCATCATCATGCACATGCAAGGAACACCGCGGACTATGCAACGTGCGCCTTTCTATCGCGATGTCGTTGCCGAAGTGGCCGATTTTTTTCGACAGCAATATGCCTGCGCCTTAAAATTCGGTCTTGATCCAATGACGCTCGCGTTCGATCCGGGAATCGGGTTCGGGAAAACGCTCAAGCACAATCTCTCATTGCTGAGAAATTTGCCGCGCTTGCGTGTCAACGATCGTCCGCTCGTCGTCGGCGTGTCGCGCAAATCATTTCTTGGCAAAATTTCCGGGCACAACGGCTCGATCCACAATCGCCTTTTGCCAACCGTCGCCTTTACCTCGCTGCTGCGGATGAACGGCGCCGATGTTTTGCGCGTCCATGATGTGGAGGAAAATGTGGAGGCGCTTCGTGTCGCCGACGCGCTTCGGAGTGCGCCATGATCAATCGCATTATCCAACTTTTTTTCGCCGGTTGGCGCAGCGCCTTCGAGATCGTGCTCCTAACCGTGGTGATTTATTACGGCTATCTCTACTTCCGCGGCACTCGCGGCGCGAAAGTGTTGACCGGTTTGGCTATCGTTTTTCTTGCCCTCACTCTGATCTCAACCCTGCTGAAACTCGCCGTTATCGGTTGGATCATTCGCAGTTTCTCCGTCTTCCTCGCTATCGCCCTGGTCGTTATTTTCCAGCCGGAACTTCGGCGAGCTTTGGCGGAACTCGGAGGGCATCCAATTTTTTCGCTCACCAGCGAAAAACGCGAGATGATCCACGATCTTGCGGAAGCGGTCACTCAACTCGCCAGCAAACAATTCGGCGCCTTGATCGCGATCGAACGCGACACCTCCATTCGCGTTTATGAAGAAACTGGTGTCCAGCTCGAAGCCGATTTCTCCGTCGAGCTATTGCTTACCATTTTTCATCCCAAAACGGCTTTGCATGATGGCGGTGTGATTGTCCGTAACGGCCGGGTCGCAGCGGCGGCGTGCATTTTCCCGGTGAGCCAGCGCGAAACGCTTGATCGCAGCCTCGGTTTGCGGCATCGCGCCGGTTTGGGATTGACCGAGGAATCCGACGCCGTCGCCATTGTGGTCTCGGAGGAGACCGGCGCAATTTCAATTTGTCATCGCCGTCGGATTGAGCGTGATTTTACCCCGGAAACATTCCGCAAACGGATCGGCGAAATTTTGCTGCAGAGCTCTGATGATGAAGAAACTGATTCTGAAAAACTGGCAGGCGAAGATCATCTCGCTCCTCCTCGCGACCACCCTTTGGTATCTGATCAAAAAGAACGTGGCAACGACCCCATCGCCGTCTGAGGCCGCTTCAACGCCCGCAGAGGAGACGCGCTAGAGGGACTTGTTTCGTGCATGAAGCCGACCGGTGGGCGGAAATTTGTATTTAGGAGCTGTGTGTGCGCCTGGTCTCCGTGAATGACGAAGCACGAATGACGAAGCACGAAGGAATAACGAAGTCGGAGTGTCGAACAATTGTTCGCGTCACGCATTTGGTAGGGCGAGACTCTGTCGAGGCAACGTGTCCGTTCGGGCGCTATCGCAGAAAACGGGCAAGGTTTTCGTCTTCCCAACGTCGGGCGCGTTTGTAGAAGCGGAATTCGCGTTCGCGGCGATTGAATTCGTCGGTGTGCACGCAGCGCCGCCCATTACCGCGCGCCTTGTCCGGCACGACCGCATGCAACATTTCGTGATAAAGGATGTACTCGAGAAACCAAAGCGGTACGAATTTCTGATCGAGCCAGGGATTGATGCGAATGACGCGATCTTCTTCTTGGATGGTTCCGAAAATAAAATACTCTTTCGGACGTTCCCGGCGTTTGCGCCCCCAAACCACCTTATAACCGCGAAGCCGGTTGCCGAAATGACGCGCGTTTAGTTTGCTGAAAAGGCCGCGCAAATCGAAATAACGGCCTTCGGTTTCGAGGCCGAGCTGCCTCTGCAGCGGCAATCGCCATCGCGCGATTTTTCGTTTCGTTCGTCTCGCCATATCCCCTTAAAAGCCCCGATTGATCGTGCGGGACGCCTCAATTGTACGCGACTGGGAATCAGGAAACAACAAGGTCGATATTATTTTTTCTAGACATTCAAGCTGTTTAATCTCAGATACTTGTATTGCACATCTCAAAAAAGCGAATCTATCAAAATTGCGAAACAACTGCTGTTTGGACGTGTTATTTCGCGCAAAGTTCAGCACCACAAGGCCTTTGCCGAAGTCCCCAATTTTAAAGCCGCCGCCGGCTGTAGCACAGCCATCTAGGCTGTGGGGCCGCTGGGCATCTTGCCCGCCCATTATGCAGCGCCCAGGCAAGATACACTGCTACCTGACGGACTCGCCCAAGTCTGCAAACGGATTCTGGCTAACCGCCCTTTCCAATTCGGCACTGCCAGGTTTACCTCCTGCTTCTCCTATATATATTCCGCAGACCGGCGGATCGAAATAACGTGACTCCGTTTCTCAGAAAAATTCTCGGGCTCAATTGGCTGCTGATGGCGGTCATGCTCGCGCTTGCGATCTTTGGAGTGATCGCCATCTATAGCGCGACTTACATGCGGGAAGATCCAGTGGCTGCGGAATTCTGGCGCAAGCAGGCCAATTGGGTCGTGGTCGGATTTTTTGCCTTTATCGTCACCAGTTTGATCGATTACCGCTGGGTCCGGTGGGGCGCGCTGCCAATGTATCTCGCGGGGCTCGCATTTTTAATCCTGACCAAATTCATCGGCCAAAAAGTATATGGGGCCCGTAGTTGGCTCCATCTCGGTCCGGTGAACTTCCAGCCCGCGCAGCTCGCCGTCATTGCCGGGATCATGGTGCTGTCGCTTTTTCTCAGCCAGTTCAAGCAGATGCATCCGATGCTGCGTCTGACGCTGTGTGGCGCGATCGTGGGCGCGCCTTGTTTGCTCATTCTGCTGCAACCGGATTTGGGCGAATGCATTATCTGGGGACCAGTCTTGATGGCGTTGCTTTTCGTCGGCGGAATTCCGGTGCGTTATCTCATTTGCATCACTTTGATCGTGGTCGCTTTTATTCCCATCGCGATCAATCTTGGACTTAAGCCTTACCAACAGGAACGGATCACTGCGTTCATCAATCCCGACATCGATCGCCAGGGTTCGGCCTGGGCAATCAATCAATCGCTCATCGCGATTGGCTCCGGCGGCTGGTCCGGCAAAGGGTTCAAGGCGCCCAATACCCAGATCGAGCTCGGTTTCCTGCCCGCTACCGCGGTACACAACGATTACATTTTCTCCGCCATCGGCGAGCAGTGGGGATTTGTCGGGGGAATGTTTTTGCTCGGTGCTTTCGCTTTGCTCTTGGTGACCTGCCTCTTCGTTGCTTTCTGTGCCGGTGATCAATTCGGACTCTTGCTCGTCGTTGGAATCACTGCTCTCATTTTCACCCACATCTTTCAAAACATCGGGATGACGATTTCGGTTTTGCCGATCACTGGCGTTCCACTTCCGCTCATCAGCTATAGCGGATCGTTTGTCCTCATGATCATGTTCGGACTTGGCATTGTGAACAGCGTTTGGGTTCACCGCCGGGGCGACTTGCGCTAGCGCATTGCCTGCGCACCGATGACTACCGATTACAAGGTCAAACTCGAGATTTTCGAGGGCCCACTCGATCTGCTGCTTTATTTGATCAAGCGCGACGAGCTGGACATCTACGACGTCTCGATCGAGCGCATCACCCGGCAATACCTCGAATATCTGCAGGCCTTCAAGGAGTTGAACATCGATGTGGCCGGCGAATTTATCGTCATGGCGGCGAACCTTCTTTACATCAAAAGCCGCAGCCTGCTTCCGGTGGATCAGCAGCCGCCCGAGGAGGAAGCGGAAGAGGACGACCCGCGCTGGGAACTGATCCGGCAGTTGATCGAATACAAGAAGTTCAAGGAAGCCGCGGCGCAATTGCACGATCGCGCGGTCGAGCAGGAAAATATTTTCGTGCGTGGCGGAATCTCTACCTCGGAGAGCGTGCGCCCGCTGCTTTTGGGCGAGGTGGGAATTTTTCAGCTGATCAACGCCTTCCAAAACGTGATCAAACGAGTCGAAGCGCGCGAGGAATTGCAGCAAATTTTCGGCGAGAACTACACTGTCTCCGATAAAATCGAAGTGATTCTTGGCCGCGTCAGCGAGGGTGGAACATTGAAATTTTCCGAGTTGTTTGCGGAAATGGCGTCTCGGGTTGAAATCGTGGTTACGTTTCTCGCGCTCCTCGAATTGATTCGCCTGAAGCAGGTGCGCGCGATCCAGCCAGGTCAGTTTGGCGAGATTGAGATTGCCGCTGCCGCCTGAAAATGCCGCGCGTTCTGATTGCCGGGTGCGGTTACGTCGGGAGCGCTGCAGCAAAGTTATTTGCGGCGGAACACTGGGAGGTCATCGGTTGGACGCGAAGCGAACAATCGGCCGGGCGAACACTGGGGAGCGCAATTTCGTTCTCCGCGGTAGACATCACGGATTTGGAAACCGTTCGCCGCAATAGCTTCGCGGCCGATGTGGTCGTGCATTGCGCTAGTTCCGGCGCCGATTCCTATCTCCATGTCTATCGCGATGGCGTGGCCAATCTCGCTGCCTGTTTCCCAAACGCGCGAATCATTTTTACCAGCAGCACCAGTGTTTATCCGCAGCGCGACGGAAGTTCCGTCACCGAAGAGAGCGTAGCGAAACCCAATTCCGAAAACGCACAAATTCTGCGCCAGGCCGAGAAGATCGTCCTAGCCAGCGAGGGCATTGTGTTGCGGGTGGCAGGCATTTACGGCCCCGGCCGATCGTTCTTGCTCCACAGCGTGATGAACAGAACCGCCGTCATCGGCGATCGCTTCGTCAATCAAGTGCATCGTGATGATGTCGCGTCGGCGATTTCTTTCCTCGCGCAATCTCGTGCAGTCGACCCTCCGCGAATCTTTAACGTCGTGGACGATACCCCCGCGCCGCGGGCAGAAATTTTGAATTGGTTATCGGCGCGGCTGAGGCTTCCCCTTTCAAGCTCCCCCCCGGCCGCGAAGCCAAAACGCAGTCGTTCCAATAAACGTGTTAGCAATGCGAAATTGCGCGCCCTCGGCTGGGTCCCAGCGTATTCCAGTTATCGCGAAGGGTTTGACCGTTCGGTCCTTCCTGCCCTCGAAGGCGGCGAACTTCGCATATAAAATCTGTTCGATTCGGAGCGACCCCGCGTGTTTCCGAGGTGGATCGGCCGCTCCGCAAACGCCAGTCCGGCTCGGACCGATGCGGAAACAACGGCTTCCGCCGCACATTCCTTAAAATCGAGGTCCCAGCTGGACTGCCACGACTGCTCGATCCACCTTGAAGCAGCTGCGGGCGTGCTTCAGAAAATCGGCATGCTTGCTGCTAAAAAACTTCCCATGCGGGATATCAAGTTATCGGGGCGCGAAGCCGCTGTGGTGCGCGCGATTGGGTTTGCCGAATCGATGCTGGGCGCGGAGATTTTGGACTCAACTCGGATGGAGCCCGAAGACGTGGGCGATACCCTCAACGGCCTGATTGCGGCCGGTTTCGTGGAGACAATTCCCTACGCGGAACAGGTTGACCTGGCCGAAATGCCTTCCACCGCGTTCGAGGTAAATCCAGCCTACGTCCACGAATTGCGGACCGCTATTTCCCGGCGCTAAACCGTAGTCGGCATCGCTGGCTCACGCGCTCGACGTTCTCCGAAAAGCGAACGAATCACGTCTTCGATCGGCATTTCCTGCACGTTGATGTCGCTGATATCACAGGCCTCAAGTAAACGGCGTGCCGTCTCCGTGACATGTGCCCGCGGCACCTTCAATTGCACCGAAACCGGAGTCTGCGCCACCACTTCGCCGAACTCGGTGAAATCGCGTTTCGACTCACCGGTAAAAGTCAGACTGATGACCTTATCGCCGGAGAAGCGGTCGATAATGGTATCGAGCGGGCCGTCGAAAAAAATCTTTCCATGATCGATAATCATCACCCGATCGCACAACTCCGCGATGTCCTGCATGTAATGACTGGTCAGGAGTGTGACGATGCGGTGTTCGGAATTATAGATGCGCAGGAATTCGCGCACCCGTTTCTGGCTAACGACATCTAGACCAATCGTTGGTTCATCCAGAAAAAGCACTTTCGGTTCGTGGATGAGCGCGCTGATCAACTCCATCTTCATTCGTTCGCCCAGCGATAGTTCGCGCACCATCACGTTCATTTTGTCGGTGACCTCGAGCAGCTCGCTTAATCCGCCGACCACTCTATTGAAACGCTCACGATCGATTCCGTAAATCGCGCGATTGAGCTCGAGCGACTCCTGCGCCGGCAGATCCCACCACAGCGCATTCTTCTGGCCCATCAGCAAACTAAATTGCCGCTTCATCTCGTTACGCCGCTCCCATGGGACGAAACCGAGCACCCGCGCGTCGCCCGAGGTTGGATTCAACAGCCCGGACAACATTTTCAGCACCGTTGTTTTCCCGGCGCCGTTTGGCCCCAGGAAACCAACAAATTCGCCTTCCTCGATCTGAAAGCTCACCGCATCGGCCGCACGCGTCTCGTCATAACGCCGTCGCACCAGCCCCTTGATCGCCCCGCGCAGTCCGCTCTCCTTGCGATAGGTGCGATAAACTTTTGTTAAGTCGCGCGCCTCGATTGCACTCATGGCCTCTGTTTACTTTGTACCGGCCTGCAAGCTAGGTGACTTATCCGGGTAACGCCAAATTTGATCTTGCTTGATTCCGCGGACACTCAAGAAGCCCGTTTACATTGTAGTGTTGCATCTGCAACCACGTGATTGTAAACTCGATGTCGCGCGCTTACGCGCCCTAACGGCTACCTTCGGTCAGGCCGCGCTCGATTTCGTCACCGATTTCTTTCGCAAAAGCGGCAGCACTTTTTCCACCAGCGCCTCCGCCGTGATGCCGTGTTTCTTGCGCAGAATGGGAACGCTGCCGTGCTCGATGAATTCGTCCGGCCAGCCAATGCGCACGATCGGGGTATGAATTCCCTGCGAATACAAATGCTCCATCACCGCGCCGCCAAAACCGTTGTGCAAAACGTGGTCTTCAATCGTGCAAACAACTTCCACACTGCGGGCAAAAAATTCGAGCGTCCCGGTGTCGAGCGGTTTGATCCAGCGCGGATTAATAAGCGCAACCGAAATTCCCGTTTCCTGCAGTTTCTTGGCTGCTTCCTCCGCCACTTCAAACATGTTGCCGAGTCCGAAAATCGCGACCTCTCGTCCGTGCTGCACCACCTCGGCTTTTCCGATCTCGAGCAGTTTCGGTTCAGGTTTCGGTTTCGCGCCCGTGCCGGTCCCGCGCGGATAACGGATTGCAATCGGACCGGCGTTGTAGTTCGCCATCGTCCAAAGCATGTCCACGAATTCATCTTCGTCCTTCGGCTGCATATGCACCCAGTTTGGGATATGCCGGAGATAGCCGATATCGAACAAACCGTGATGAGTCGGTCCGTCGTCCCCGCTCAATCCGGCGCGGTCCATGCAAAGCGCGACGTTTAGTTTCTGAATTGCCATGTCGTGAATCGCCATGTCGTAGGCGCGTTGGAAAAAAGTCGAATAAATCGCGAGGAACGGCTTGAGTCCCTGCGTTGCCAGGCCGCAGGCAAACAGCGCGGCGTGCTCTTCTGCAATGCCAACGTCGAAATAGCGGTCGGGATGCGCCGCCTGAAAAAATCCGAGACCGGTGCCACTTGGCATCGCCGCGGTGATGGCAACGATGTTTTTATTTGAATCGGCGAACTTCGCCAACGTTTTGCCGATTGTTTCGGAGTAAGTCGGCGTTGGAGTCGGCGCCGTCTCACCTGTCTCCAGTTTGTATTTGCCTAACCCGTGGAACTTGTCCGGTTTGGCGATGGCCGGTTCGTATCCTTTTCCCTTTTTCGTTAGGATGTGCAACAGCACCGGTTCTTCCTGCGTTTTCAAAAACTCGAACGTTTTGATCAGCAACGGAATATCGTGCCCATCGATCGGTCCGTAATAACGCAGCCCGAGTTCTTCGAAAATCACGCTCGGCACGAGCAAATTTTTGACCCCTTCCTCAAACTTGTGCGCGAGATGCACCGCGCCCTTGCCCGCAACCGCTTTGATAAACCGACGCGCCTTTTCGTGAAGCCCTGCGTACATCGGATGAGTGGTGATGGTGTTAAAATAGGAAGCGATAGCACCGACATTTTTCGCGATCGACCATTCATTATCGTTCAGCACGACGATGAAGCGCTTCGTCTGCGATTTGGCATTGTTCAGCGCTTCATAACTGATGCCGCAGGTGAAAGCGGCGTCGCCTGCCACTACCACCACGTGCTGATCATCGGCGCCGCGCAAATCGCGTCCGACCGCCATTCCCAGCCCCGCCGACAAGGCCGTGCCGGCGTGTCCGGCGCCGTAGCAATCGTGTTCGCTTTCGGTGCGCAACAGGAATCCGTTCAACCCCTGGTATTGCCGCATCGTCCCGATGCGATCGAGACGGCCGGTAAACATTTTGTGGACGTAGCCCTGATGGCTGACATCGAAAACGAAGCGATCCTTCGGAGTGTTGAAAACGCGATGCAGCGCGATGGTTAATTCAACCACGCCGAGATTAGGCCCAAGATGGCCGCCGGTCTGCGAGAGGACCTTGATCAGCTCCTCGCGTACTTCCTGAGCGAGCTTTGGCAAATCCTGCTCGCCAATCGCCTTAACATCCGCCGGTCCGCGAATGCCGTCGAGTAAACGCCCTCCGTTTTTAGAAGAGTCTGACGTCATCGTTATCTTTTTCCTCCATTGAATCGTTAACGGGCGAGGCCACAGGGGGCTCGGTCGCGGCAAAATCTTTCACTGAAGTTTTGCCGGCATGATCGCGGGTGATGATTTGGATTTTCTGTTCCGCGTGGGCGAGACGGTCCTGGCAAACTTTCACCAGTTTCATTCCCTCCTCGTAACGCACCAGTAAATCTTCCAGCAACATTTTTCCTGATTCCATCTCCTCCACGATTTTTTCCAGCCGCTCCATCGCCGTCTCGAAACTTGTTTCCGGTCTCTTCGCAGAACTAGCCATGGCAAACGTCCAATTAAGCATAGTGGCGCGGAGAAAAAAGCCCGACTTCCGTCGGTGCCGGCGGTTTCGGTGGTCTGCCTTGGCGAAAGATTTGCAACGCAGGCGAGCCAGCGCCCTGCGTGCGAGCCAATAAAATCAAGAAAACCGCAAGCTGAGGGTTTTGTTAGAGATTTCCTCGCACGGGCAAGGACCGCTCTTTGTCCAGTTCCTGTTTCAAGATGAGAGTGCCCATCTCCCTTGCACTTGCACGTTAACTTACACTTACTCTCTTCCCCGGATCAGTGAAAAGAGCGAAAGTTAAAGTGTGCGTAGCTCCCGCTCTCGCTGGCGGCAGCGGGAATTTGCCGTAATAATTAGGCGTGAGGTCGCCGTGGCTGCTCATTGTTAGCCTGACAGTTTTCGCGAGTAGCGCGCACGGGCAAGGCATGGCCCGCACCGGAGCACGGCGTAATCCGCCGATGGGGGGGCCAGTTACGTCGCGGCCAACGAATACCGCCAGTCCGGCTCGGACTTCAGGCGACCACACCCAGGGCGTCCTGATCGATCTGGAAACTAATCTCGGCGGCGGCATCTACGCCGAACTGAATCAGAGTTACAGGGAAGCAGTTAAATTGCTCACCCGTGCGATTGAAGATGAACGCGGAGACGTTATTAAACTTGCTTTGGCTCGCCGCTTTCGCGGATTGGCTTACAAGCATCTCGGGCGCCGCGATGAAGCTCTCAACGATTTCCTCGAAGTCATTCGGATCCAGCCGAAGCTTGACCTTGGCTACTACGACGCCGGCGTTATCTACAATCTGACGAATCGTTATAAAGAAGCGATCGACGCAATGACACGCGCGATTGACTTGCGACAGGATAATAGCGGTTTGGCGCGACGTAGAAGTGAGCGCGGAAATGCTTACTTCCATCTTGGTCAATTCAAGCGAGCGCAGGACGACTTCGTTGCCGCCGTGCGAATCGGTCCGCGCGACCCCGACGTGCTGAATAACGCTGCCTGGTTTCGAGCAACCTGTCCGGATCCCGCTTTTCGTAACGGGAAAGAAGCGGTCGAACTGGCTTCGCGGGCCTGCCAGTTAGATAAATGGAAGGATGCCGATCAAATCGACACCCTGGCAGCAGCGCATGCCGAGGCCGGCAACTTTGCTGAAGCCGAACGTTACCAGCTAAAAGGGCTCTCCCTTCTTTCGGCGGATGAGGCGCTTCGCCCCAAGTTTCAGGCGCGTCTCAAACAATATCGCGCCAAGCAGCCTGTCCGGCAGGAGATCGGGAAAGGTTGATGCTTCAGGTTTGAGGTTTGATAGCGATCGAAAATGACGAAGTTCGAATGGTCCGAGCCGTGCCGGCATTGAATGACGAAGACTGGCTGACGGTTGATTGCCAGCTCCGACGTTCGATTTTCGGTGTTTCCCTTCCTCTCGCTTTTATTCTTAATCGTATTCATGTTCGTCCTCCGTCGATCGACGATGCCTCGATTCACGCATTATCGATCACCGATCTGCCCTCCTCCTGAGAACCGATAACAGATAACTCACCCGCAGCCCGGTTAAGGGCTGCGGGTGTACGCGTAGCAAGCACGAGGTGCCGACGAGATGTTGGGATGCACTGAAAAGTGGGGTAGAACGCCCTCGCGGCTGAATCGAGCCTTTTCCAGCGCCTGGGCCGAGGAACGGTTTTCCACCTCACAGGCTGCCCAAACGCGTGAGACCCACGGCTGGGTAAAAGCCCTATCGACAACGGCGATGATGGCTTCCGGCATTTAACCGCGGCCCCAGTGAGAATGTGCAAGAAGAAAGCCGAGATTAAACCCACCATCCTCTATCCGCGCCGCGATCGATCCCATCATCTGGCCGGCGTTGCTCGTGAAAAGCAGCCAGCAAAACTCCTCCTGCCGTTCCCATGCCGCCAGAAAGCGATCAATCACTGCACGCGTTTCGGCGATATCTCCATGTGGCCGCCAGATCAGATAGCGAATTACTGCTAGGTCTTGCGCATAGGCATTAAACATCAGCGGCGCGTCAACAGCCCACGGCTTGCGCATTAACATTCGCGCCGTGCGTTTCATCTGGCACTGTGATCACGACTAGTGGCCTAACGAGAAAAAGCTCTGTGCATCTAGTTGCTTTGTAAGATACTCAGCTCTCCGATCTCTGATCTCCGACCTCCGACCTCCGACCTCCGACCTCTGACCTCCGGTTGTGCATAGTTTACTCGTCTTCGGCCTCTCCAAACTGAAGATGCGCATGCTCGAAGGACTCGCGCAGCATCTGGAGCATATTAACGAGAAACTGTTCTGCTCCGTCTTGGTGGATCGTGCGTGCGGCCGCATGCACCCATGCTGCTTCGGGAACGAGACCGGGATAAGGTCCAACCCCGGCGTAGCACGGATTGCAGATAATACCGCGCACATGCTCGGGATTCCACGGGCCGTCATCGCCGCTAAGCCGACGAACTGCGTTGGGTTTTGGTAATGGCTTCTGGCTGTCGTTAGTGAAGATATCGCTAAGGTTCATTGTTGGTATCGAACGTAAAGGTCGAACGAGCTCAAGCTCAGCCACGGGTCCGGCAGGCGCAAGCCTGCTCGCCGTGGAGGCTGGGGGCCAAGTCGAATCATACTAACTAAGGCCTGTCCTGGGCGAAGTCCGCATCGAAGGCATGGCGCAGTGGGAGCCAGCTTGCTCAGCCTGCCCCGCCGCGGCGGACGAAAGCTTTCGAAGTTGGTGCAGCACTTGGTTAGACCGCCTGCAGCGGCTTGCACATTATATCACCGGGCCGCTGCCGCCAGACGCACGGGCCGATTATTGACCAGCCCAGGCGTGAATACCACGCCTGTTTGTCGAGCGTGAACAAATACAGGGTATGTATCGATCGCGACCGAGCCTCGTCCTCGACGGCGGCGCACAGTGCGGTGCCGATACCGTGACGGCGAAAATGTGAGCCTACAAATACTCCGCCGAGCCAGGGCGTCAGATCTTCCCGCCCCTCCAGATCGTGCAGGCGAAGGGCGGCGGTCCCGAGAAGTTGTCCATCGGCATGCGCAACCCATGCAATAGGCAACTTATCTCGATTCATGTGCGTCTTCAGTTTTCTGATTCGAGCCTCAGGGCTTTTTTCGCCAAGAGTAGAGTCCCACTGTTCGAACAACCACTTCGCCAGTTGCGGGATGTATTCGGGATGCTCAATCAGGTAGCTAATCTGAACTCCGCCCATACTAATTCAGTGTTCAGTCTAACGAGCTCAAGCCCAGCCAGCGCTGGCGAGAGCGAGCGCGGTCCGTAGTCTGTAGTCTCTGGTCAGTAGTCGTGTCGTCAGTCTAAACGGTGCCGGGCCAGCCATCGGCTGCGCGATTAAGCTATCTGCCTTCAACCGCTCTCCTGATACAACCCCGTTAGGAAGTCCCGCGCGCTGAAGCGATCTTAGCAGCATAACCGCAGTCCGATGAGTTCGGGTCAAGGCTTCATCAA
>WNGI01000221.1_pt1 | contig 38934 bp, 35 predicted proteins | sample 5400621 | NCBI WGS metagenome assembly WNGI01 (sample SAMN13153374, study PRJNA577476) | soil metagenome | isolation source: 20 cm soil or saprolite under Garry oak tree replicate 1 | place: USA:California | collected 2016-06-15
AAGGACTCACCCGGAGCCGCTGCATCCTGGGCGATACGCGCCTCGTCATGGGGTATCTCGGCCTCGCGTTCCTGCTCGGCATCGCGATGACGGTGCGCGGCCTGCTGCGAGTGACGAGCCTGCACTGACCGGAGTAGGGCGGGCTAGATTTCAGAAGATGCCGAACCTCCTCGCCTCCGAACCCTCCGCCTACCTGAAGTCCGCCGCCCACCAGCCGGTGCACTGGCACCCGTGGGGTGAGCCGGCGTTCGCGCGCGCGCGCGCCGAGGACAAGCCCATCCTGCTGGACATCGGCGCCGTGTGGTGCCACTGGTGCCACGTGATGGACGGCGAGTCGTACGAGGACCCCACGATCGCCGAGACCCTCAATCGCGACTTCGTGTGCATCAAGGTGGACCGCGACGAGCGGCCCGACGTGGATGCCCGCTACCAGCGCGCCGTGCAGGCGCTCACCGGTCAGGGGGGCTGGCCCCTCACGGCGTTCCTCACGGCCGAGGGCGAAGTCTTTTTCGGCGGCACCTACTTCCCCCCCGAAGAGAACCACTACGGCCGCCCGGGCTTCCTGTCCGTGCTCACACAGGTGGCGGGCATCTATCGCGGGCAGCGCGACAAGGTGACGGAGAACGCAACGGCCATCCGCCGCCAGGTGTCCGAGTCGCTCGACGAAGCGAAGAGCGGCGAGGTGAGCCCCGCGACCCTGGAGCGGGCCGCGAGCGAGATGGCCCGACTGTTCGACATCCGCTACGGCGGGTTCGGCACCGCGCCCAAGTTTCCCCACCCCGCGGCCGTGCAATTCCTGCTCGCGCGCTGGCACGACACGCGCGAGGACTGGATGCGCGAGGTGGCGGAAAAGACGCTCACCGGGATGGCGAAGGGCGGGATCCGTGACCACGTCGGTGGCGGATTCCACCGCTATGCGGTGGACGAGCGCTGGATCGTGCCGCACTTCGAGAAGATGTCCTACGACAACTCCGAGCTGCTGCACGCCTATCTCGACGGCTACGCGGCCTTGGGCACGCCGCTGTTTAGAGAAGTCGCTCAGGGCGTCGTCACTTGGGTGCTGGCAGTTCTATCGGACCAGGCGAAGGGCGCCTTCTACACGTCGCAGGACGCGGACGTGCGGTTCGGCGACGACGGCGACTACTGGACGTGGACGCTTGATGAGCTGAGAGAAGCGTTGCCGGAAGAGGCGTTCCCGGTTGCCCGTCGCGTCTTCGACGTAGAAGAGCAGGGCGAGATGCACCACAACCCGCGCAAGAACGTGCTGTGGTGGAGGCACGATCCGGCCGGGGACGATGAGTGGCCGGTGCTCGAGGACGCGCTCGGGAGGCTCAAGGCGGCCCGCGACAAGCGCACGGCACCGTATGTCGACACGACGCCGTACGTCAACTGGAACGCCATGATGGCATCGGCCTTCCTGCACGCCGGCGCGGTGCTCGATCACACGGAATGCAACGCGCTCGCCCTCAAGGTGCTGAATCGGATCTGGGCGGACGCGTGGGATGGGACCCGGGGGATGAGCCACGTGATCGGGCGGGCCGAGCCGCACGGCCTACTGGAAGACAACGTGCACGCAGCGGCGGCCTTCCTCGACGCCTACGAGGCCACGGGTGACGATGCCTGGCTCACCCGGGCGATCGCCGTGATGCACTACTGTGGCCGCGCCCATTGGGACGAGGACAGGGGCGGCTTCTTCGACGTGGCCCGCGACCGGTCCGGCGCGGCCTACCTCGCGACGCCTGCCAAGCCGGTGCAAGACTCGCCGACGCCATCTGCGAACGGCGTCGCCGCGCTCGTCCTGGCTCGCCTCTGGGCGGTCACCGACGTCAAGGACTGGCGTCGCCTGCTCGATCGTCAGCTCGCAACGTTCGGCGGTGCGGCGTCCCAGCTCTCCCTGTACGGCTCGACGCTGGTGCGCGCCGTGGACTGGGCGGTCAATCCCGTCACGCGAATCGAGGTGTCGGGTGCCAGGGGTCAGGGCGCGGCCTGCGACATGCACCTCCTCGCCTTGCAGACCTACCGCCCTCGCAAGCTCGTGGTTCGCAAGACCGCCGAGCGGCCAGCAGCGACAGTCTGCGTCGGCACGACGTGCTCGCTCCCCGTCACGACGCCCGAGGCGCTCCGGGACCTGCTGCGGTGAGGCGGCGGGTGCTCGGCCGCACCGGCCTCGCGGTCAGCCCCGTTGGGTTCGGCGCGTGGGCCATCGGCGGGAACCGGTTCGGCAACTCCTACGGTCCCACCGAGGACGCCGAGTCGCTGCGCGCCGTGCGCCGCGCCTACGAGCTGGGGTGCAACTTCTTCGATACGGCGGACGTGTACGGGCACGGGCATTCGGAGGAGGTCCTGGGCGAGGCCCTCGCGGGGATCCGCCAGCGCGTGCTCGTCGCCACCAAGGTCGGCGGCAATTTCTACAACCGGGCGGTGAATCCGCTCCTCCTGGGCCGGATCGCCGAGGCGGTCGGCGGGCCGGTGACGGAGCTCGCGCCGGACGTCCCGCTCCCGGTGACCCACGACGCCAATTTCTCCCCCGACTACGTCCGGTTCGCCGTCGAGCGGTCGTTGCGGCGCCTCGCCACCGACTACATCGACCTGCTGCAGCTCCATAACCCCGCGCTCGGCCTCATCGCCGACCCGGACACGTACCTGGTGCTGGAGGACCTGAAGCGGGAGGGGAAGATCCGGTTCTACGGCGTGTCGGTGCACCCGCCCGAAGAGGGACTCGCCGCCGTCGAAGTGACGCGACCCGATACGGTGCAGATCGTGTACAACATCGTGCGGCGCGAGGCGGAAGATCGCTTCTTCGCCGTCGCCCGCGCTTCCAACGTGGGAGTGATCGCGCGCGAGCCCCTCGCCAACGGCCTGCTCACCGGGAGGTATGGGCGCGACAGCGTGTGGACACAGGGCGACATCCGCGCCCGCATGCCGCGCCCCTACGTGGCGCAGCTCGCGGCGGTGGCGGAGCGCGTGAAAGACCTGGCCGGCCAAGCGGGCGTGACGCCGGCACAGCTGGCCCTGCGCTTCGTGCTGGACAACGAGGCGGTGTCGGTCGTGATTGTTGGCATGAAGACCGTGCCTCAGGTGGAGGAAAACCTCACTCTGGAGTGATGATGCCGAACAAACAGGCCGTTTTCGAGACCGCGAAGGGCAGGATCGAAGTCGAGCTGTTTGCCGACGAAGTGCCGGCCACCGTCGCCAATTTCGAGAAGCTCGCAAACTCGGCGTTCTACGACGGCACCAAGTTCCACCGCGTGATCCCCAACTTCATGATTCAGGGAGGCGACCCTTATTCGAAGACCGGGAAGGGGCGCGTCGGCACGGGTGGGCCGGGCTACACCATCAAGTGCGAGACGCACAAGAACGTCCACAAGCACGTGGCGGGGACGCTGTCCATGGCCCACGCCGGAAAGGACACCGGCGGCAGCCAGTTCTTCATCTGTCATTCCCCCCAGCCGCACCTGGACGGAGTCCACACCGTGTTCGGCCAGGTCACGAAGGGGCTCGACGTGGTCAACAAGATTGCGCAAAACGACGAAGTGACATCGATTCGAGTGAAATGAGCACGATTCCCTTCACGAGGAAACAGCCATGAGCGGCATCCTGTCGACGCTCCCGATCGCGGCGCTCGCCGTTCCGGCGCTGCTCTCCGCCCAGACGGGACAGTTCCTCGTCCGGCTGGGACGGGACACGCTTGCGATCGAGCAATACACGCGCACCGCCGACCGGCTCGAGGCCGAGCAGGTCATCCGCTCGCCCCGCACCGTGCACCGTATCTACACGGCGACCTTCGGTCGCGGAGGTGCGGTGCAACGCTTCGAGCTCATCACCCACAACGTCACCGGCGGACCGGGCCCGCTGGAGCGCCGGGCCACCGCGACGTTCACCGACGACTCGGCCGTCATGATCGTGCCGCGGGGCGATTCGAGCGCGACGATCCGCGTGAAGACGACCCCTGGCACGGTGCCGTTCGTCGATCAGGGATGGGGGCTTGTCGAGGAGGTGGCGCGCCGTGCCCGCAACGCCGGCAGCGGGCGCTACGCCATCGCCATGGTGCGGCTCGGCACGACCGAACCCCTCGACGTCACGGCCACACCCCAGGGACCGGATTCCATGACGATCGTGCTCGGCGAGCTCGGTCCCATGCACGCGCGGGTGGACGGCCACGGAACGCTGCTGGGTGTCTCCGGCATCGGCAGCAACATGCAGGTCACGGTCGAGCGTGTGCAGGGGCTCGACTTCGCCGCCCTCGGGAAGTCGTTCGCGGCGCGCTCGCTCGGTACGTTGTCGCCGCCCGATTCGGTGCGGGCGAGTCTCGGAGGAGCCGCGCTGTCGGTGCGCTACAGTCGTCCTTCCGTGCGCGGCCGCGTCATCTTCGGCAACGTGGTCCCATGGGACAAGGTGTGGCGCACGGGTGCCAACGCCGCGACGGTGCTCGAGACGAGCGCCGACTTGACTGTCGCCGGGACCGCCGTTCCCGCGGGCAAGTACAGCCTCTGGACCATCCCCTCGCCGGCGCGCTGGATGCTCATCATCAACAAAAACACCGGGCAGTGGGGCACCGAGTACGACCCGCAGTACGACCTCGCCCGGCTCGACATGAAGGTGGAGCCGCTGCGGCAGCCGGTGGAGCAGTTCACGATCGCCATCGAGCCGACCGGCACAGGGGGCGTGTTGAAGCTGGAATGGGAGAAGATGCGCGCGTCGATCCCGCTCTCCGCCAAGTAGCTTGCACCTCGATTTCGCCGTCGTCGCGGACTACGCGATCGTCGATCAGGCGGGCAAGCTGTCCGTGCTGGGCATCTTCCAGCACATCTGGGTGCAGCAGTTTCCCGCGATGCACCCGCGCCTGCATCTGGTGCTGCGCCTCAAGGGCAAGCGCACCGAGATCGGTGAGCACCAGGTGCAGATCCGCCTTCTGGACGAGCGGGACACCGAGATCCTCGGCGGCAACGGCAACGTCACCTTCGCCGAGCCCCCTGCGGGGGTGACCGACATCGAGGCGGGGGCGATTCTCGTGTTCGACGTGCCGTTTCCGCACGCCGGCGCCTACCGCTTCGACATCACGATCGACGGAGACAAGAAGGCCACGGTGCCGCTGACGGTGAGCCAGCTGCCGTCGCCGGCCGCGGGCGGGAGCAATTGATACCCGCCCTCACTGACTCGGCACCTTGACGCCCCGCTTCGCGAGGTCCTGCCCGACCTCGGCGCCGATGCGCGCCCCCCACTGCTGGCCCGCCTGCATGCTCTGCACCGTGATCTCGGGCTGCACCTTCGCGAGGTGTTTCCCCACCGGCGATTCGTAGAACGCCACGAGCTGCTCGAGCTGCGCCTTGGTGAAATGCTTGTCGTAGATGGGGAGCATGGCGTCCACGAGCGTCGGCATGTCGCGGCGCGCCCGGGTCAGGAACTCGTCCCAGAACTCTTTGGGGATCCGCGGATTCGCCGCCCGCTGCGCCGGGATCGACGTCTCCATGGCGGTCACCGCCAGCTCTGCCACGTTGGTGAGCGTAAGGAGTCGCCGAATGAGTGTGGCCTTGTCGGCCGCCTGCGCCGCGGCCGGTGCCGACGGGACGAAGCTCGCCAGGCCGATCAACGCGATCAACGGAAAGAGCGCGGGTCGCATCGGAGTCCTTTCGGAATGAGGCTGCGGGAACAAGAACGTGGGCGGCTAGCCTCGCTGGATGTCGAGCGGCAGCCCCGCGTCCATCAGCGACAAGCCGCCGTCCACCGCGATGACTTGCCCCGTGATCCAGCCCGCATCCGGCGAGCACAGGAGCGAGACCGCGTTGCCGACGTCCTCCGGCGTGCCGAGCCGACCCATGGGGGTCCATCCCCTGTCGCCCACGTGCCAGCTGCGAATCATGTCTTGTGCCACGTCGGGGAGCGTGTTGAGCACACTGTCCTCGATCCACCCGGGGCTGACGGCGTTCACCGTGATGCCCCGCTTGGCGAGCGCCACGGCGAAGTAGCGGGACAGCGATTCCATGGCGCTCTTGGCCGCGCCCATGCCCACCCACGGCTGCCAGCTGCCGGTGCGACCGCCCGGCGCGTACGTGATCGCGACGATTCGCCCGCCCTCCCCCATGAGCGGGCACGCGGCGCGCACCGCCACCAGGAACGCCCGCGCCTGGGAGTTCATGGCCGCGTCCCACTGCTCCAGCGTGATGTTCATGGGCCCCTGGTAGAACTCGGGGACATCGGGTCGCGCGTTGCTCACGAAGATGTCGAGCTTGCCGAACTCGGCCTTCACCCGGGCAAACATGCGGGCGATGTCGTCCGGACGGCACACGTCGGCTTGGACGACGAAGCCGTCGGAGCCGCGCTGCTTCAGCTTGGCGAGGGTGTCCTTCGCGGCCGTTTCATTCTTACAGTAGTTGATCGCCACCCTGACGCCTTGCCCGGCGAGCTTGAGCGCGATGCCGCGGCCGATGCCGCGCGAGCTTCCGGTGATGAGGGCGTACCTCCCGCTCTGCGCCATGACTCCTCCCGGTCGAGCCGTGGCGGATAAAGATGCCGGCCGGACGCCCCCGTGCAACTACTCAGGGATCAAGCGCAGATCAGTGGGGCCACGGCCATGCGAAGATACCAGCCGTGAGGAGCGCATAGATCAGCCCGTCCACCGTGGCCTTGATGGTGGTGAGCCAGGCGCGACGGTACCAGATCGACATTTGCCACAAGGCCAGCGAGTATCCGATGAACGCGGTAACGCCGGTGAATCGGAAGACGTCGCGGTACCTCGCGGCCGGGGACAGGGCGCTCCACGCTACGTACGCGGCGAACAGCCCGACGACCACCGCGTACAGGAACCACATGGTGAGTTGCTTCCCCATCGCCATCGAGCCGCCCGGCATGACGGTGAAGACCATGACTGGGCCCTTTTTGAACTTTTCGACGAACGCCGGCGACCGCATCTCCTGGGTGCTCGAGGGCCGTGGCATCATGTAGTCGCCCGGCGGAATGGCGAGCGGGCGCAGCGCGTCCATCACCCGGTCTTCGTTCGGCACCTTGGGGTAGTCGCTCTTGTGCCAGGGTGTGAACATGTGAATGACGGAGCTCACGAGGAAGACGCCCACGGCCGACAGCAGGATCGGGAGCCAGAACACGTGTAGCATTGCCATCACGACCTCCTGTGGTGGATCAGGATCACCTTCGATCAGCCTGCAGCCCCCGCTCCTCGAGCAACGGCCCCACCTCCGGATCCCGCCCCCGAAAGTCGCGGTACAGCGCGCCCATGTCGCCGGTCCCGCCGCGCGACAGAATCATATCGCGGAAGCGCTGGCCGTTGGCCCGCGTCATGCCCCCATGCTCGGTGAACCAGGCGTAGGCGTCGTCATCGAGCACCTCGCTCCACAGGTACGCGTAGTAGCCGGCGTAGTACCCGCCGTTCCAGATGTGCGCGAAGTAGGTGGTGCGGTAGCGTGGCGGCACCTCGGGCACGTCCACGGCGAACCGCTTGAGCGCCTGGGCCTCGAAGGCGTTGATATCCGGTTGCGCCGACCCCACCGGGAGGGTGTGCCACGCCATGTCGAGCAGGGCGGCGGCGACGTACTCCGTGGTGGCGAACCCCTGGTCGAACGTGCGCGCCCGCCTGACCTTGTCGACCAGCGTCCGCGGCATCGGTCGCCCCGTTTGATAGTGCTTCGCGTAGTGGGCCAGCACGGTAGGCTCGAGCGCCCAGTGCTCGTTGAACTGCGACGGGAACTCCACGAAGTCCGTCGGCACGTTGGTGCCGGCGAGCCGGGGGTATTCGACCCGCGTGAGCAGCGCGTGCAGCGCGTGCCCGAACTCGTGGAACATCGTCTTCACGTCGTCGAAGCGCAGCAGGGCCGGCTCGCCCGGGGCCGGCTTCGCGAAGTTGGCGACGTTGAAGACCACGGGCTTGGTGCGCAGCAGTCCGGTGCCGTCCACGAAGGAATCCTGCCACGCGCCCCCGCTCTTGTTGTCGCGCTTGAAGTAGTCGCAATACCACAGCGCGATGGACGTGCCGTCGGCATCGAACACCTCGAACACCCGGACATCGGGATGATAGACCGGGAGGTCCGCGCGGCGCTTGAACGTCAGGCCGTACAGTCGGTTGGCGGCGAAGAACACGCCGTCCTGGAGCACGCGATCGAGCTCGAAGTAGGGCTTGAGCTGCGACTCGTCCAGTGCGTAGTCCGCCTTGCGCAACTGCTCGGCGTAGTACTGCCAGTCCCACGGCGCGAGCTTGAAGCCGCCGTGCTGCGCGTTGATCATCGCCTGCAGCTTCTCGGCTTCGCGACGGGCCTGCGTCGTCGCCGCCGGCACGAGGTCGCTCAACAGCTTGATCGCCGCGTCCGGCGTCTTGGCCATCTGGTCGTCGAGGACGTAGGCCGCGAGGCTGGGGAAGCCGAGCAGCCGGGCGCGCTCGGCGCGGAGCTGCGCCAGACGCTTCACGATCTCCCGGGTGTCGTTCGAGTCGCCGCGCTCGGCGCGGGTCGTCGACGCGATGAACAACCGCTCCCGCAGCGCCCGGTTCTTGAGCGAGGCCTGCGCCGGCTGCTGGGTGGTGTTCTGCAGCGGGAGCACCCATTTCCCGTCGAGCTTGCGTTGGTGCGCCGCTTCGGCGGCCGCGGCGATCTCGGCGTCGCTCAGGCCGTCGAGCTCGGTCTTGTCGCCCACGACGATCGCTCCCGCCTTCGTCGCCGCGAGCAGCCGGTTCTGAAAGTCGGTCGCGAGCTTCGACTCTTCCTGGTTCAGACCGCGCAGCCGCGCCTTGTCCGGCGGCGCAAGCAGCGCTCCGGCGCGCACGAAGTCGCGGTAGTAGCGCTCGACCAGGAACGTCTGCACCGAGTCGAGGCCGAGATCGGTGCGCCGGTCGTACACGCTCCTGACTCGGCGAAACAAGGTGTCGTTCAGGTGGATCGCGTCGAGATGCGCCGCCAGCCGCGGCGCCTCTTCGGTCTGCACCCGCTGCAGCGTGTCGTCGGTGTTGGCCTGCGTCATCGCGTTGAACACCTTGAAGGCGCGCGTGAGCAGGGCACCCGAGCGTTCCAGCGCGACGATCGTGTTCTCGAAGCTGGGTGCCGCCGTGTCGGCGGCGATGCGGGCGACCTCGACCAGCTGCTGGCGCATCCCCTCTTCCAGCGCCGGCTGGTAATCGGCATCGTGGATCCGGTCGAATGGGGGCGCCTGGTACAGGAACGGACTGGCGCTCGCGAACGGGTTCGCGCCCGTAAACTGGGCTGGGCCGGCGGACGCGGGTGTCGAGACGCGGCTGCAGCCGAGCAGGGTGAGACACAAGGCGACGGCGCGGCGGCGGTTAGGAAGTGGCATCGGCGTGCCCCGTCTCATTGGCGTTCGAAGGCGCGTGGAAGCGGTGGGTGATCCGGGTGTCGTAGTCGCTTGATGTTTCGGCACATGGGAATCGGACCTCTCAGGGACGGCTGGAATCTAGCCGGCTTGGAATGAACGAGCACTGGCGCAACCCGGGGCGCGGCCCGCAGCTTTGACGCCACCAGTCACGCACCCCGCCCCCAGGGGGACTCATGCACACCACGCCCGGCATCCCCGCCACGCAAAGCATCCAAGACGACGTCTACGCGCAGTGGGTCAAGGACCCCGAAGGGTATTGGGCCGAAGCCGGCGAAGCGATCCACTGGTACAAGCGATGGGACCGCGTGCTCGATAGCGCGCGCGCCCCGTTCTACCGCTGGTTCCCAGGCGCGGTGGTCAACACGTGCTACAACGCGCTCGATTGGCACGTGGAGCACGGCCGAGGCGACCAGCCCGCGCTGGTGTACGACAGCCCCGTAACGGGGACCATCAAGACCTTCACCTTTCGGGAGCTGCAGAGCGAGGTCGCCCGCTTCGCCGGAGTGCTGGTCGGACAGGGCGCCGGGAAAGGCCACCGGGTCATCATCTACATGCCCATGGTCCCGGAGGCGGTGATCGCGATGCTGGCGTGCGCGCGAATCGGGGCGATCCATTCGGTCGTATTCGGGGGCTTTGCCTCGCACGAGCTCGCGGCGCGCATCAGTCACGCGGAGCCGACGCTGATCGTCTCCGCCTCGTGCGGCATTGAAGCGAATCGCGTCGTTCCGTACAAGCCGTTGCTCGACAAGGCGATCGAGCTCGCCACCGTGAAACCGCGTCGCTGCATCATCCTCCAGCGGCCGGAAGAGCGGGCTCAGATGATCGCCGGGCGCGACTGCGACTGGGGGGAGCTGATGGCGGCGGCGCGAGGCGCGGAGTGCGTGCCCGTCGCGGCGACCGATCCGCTCTACATCCTCTATACCTCGGGCACCACGGGGATGCCGAAGGGCGTCGTCCGCGACAACGGCGGCCACGCCGTCGCGCTCAAGTGGAGCATGCCGCACATCTACGGCGTCGCGCCCGGCGACGTCTACTGGGCGGCCTCCGACCTCGGCTGGGCGGTCGGGCACTCCTACATCGTCTACGGTCCGCTGCTCAACGGGAACACCACCATCCTGTACGAGGGCAAACCGGTCGGCACGCCCGATCCCGGGGCCTTCTGGCGGGTGATCTCGCAGCACCGGGTCCGCGTCTTCTTTACCGCTCCGACGGCGATCCGCGCCATCAAGCGCGACGATCCGACCGGGGAACATGTTCGGCGCTACGACTTGAGTGCGTTCCGGACGTTCTTTCTCGCCGGCGAGCGGTGCGATCCCGACACGCTGCACTGGGCGGAGCAGCAGCTCGGCGTCCCGGTCATCGACCACTGGTGGCAGACGGAGACGGGTTGGCCGATCGGAGTGAATTGCGTGGGGCTGGGAATGCTCCCGGTGAAACCGGGCTCGTGCGCCAAGGCCGTCGCGGGCTACGACGTGCGCGTCCTCGGCGAGGACGGCCACGAGCTGCCCGCCGGGGAGACCGGAAACATCGTCATCCGGCTGCCGTTGCCTCCGGGCTGCCTGCCGACTCTCTGGAACAACGACGAGGGCTACGTGCGCTCGTACATGAGCCGGTACCCGGGCTACTACCTCACGGCCGATGCCGGCTACAAGGACGAGGACGGCTACCTCTGGGTGATGGGTCGCACCGACGACATCATCAACGTGGCGGGCCACCGGCTCTCCACCGGGGCCATGGAAGAGGTGCTCGCCTCCCATCCCGACGTGGCCGAGTGCGCGGTCGTGGGCGTGGCCGACGAGATCAAGGGGGAGATCCCGCTGGGGCTCATCGTTCTCAAAGCGGGCGCGCAGCGGCCCGCCGGCGCCATCGCGGACGAGCTCGTGGCCAGCGTGCGCGAGCGGATCGGCCCGGTCGCGGCGTTCAGGACGGCGGTCGTGGTCCAGCGGCTGCCGAAGACGCGATCGGGCAAGATCCTGCGCGGCACGATCAAAAAGATCGCCGATGGGAAGGAGTACCGGGTGCCACCGACGATCGACGATCCCGCGAGTCTCGATGAAATCACGGCGACGTTGGCGAGGATAGGGTATCCGCGGGGATAGCCAGGAGTCGCGGCTGCGTACGAAGACAGTTGTTGCGGCGAATAGACGTCACGATCCGGCTACCGCAGGAATTCCAGAATCGCGCGGTTGAACTCGGCCGGCCGCTCCATATTCACCATGTGGCCTGCTCCGCGAATACGAACCATTTCGGCGCCGGAGATGCGCGCCGCAAGGGTATCGACAATCCGACGAATGACCGGGCTATCGCGATCGCCGACCAGTAAGAGGGTCGGCAACCGGATCGCCGCCAGTCGGCCGAGCGCGGGTGGGTTCGCGTCTCGCTCCACTTCTCCATGTCGAAACAGCCCCATCCAGTAGGCCGCGTTGTCGGACGCAATCACTCGGAGTCGGCTAGCGAGCGGGGGCTGCTCCATGGCCGGCCGCATGTAGTCCGAGGTGAGCCACGCCATCGCCATGCCGACCGAATCGTTGGCAGCTGCGGCTCGGCGGGCCGCGATTAACCACGTCGTGTCCTCAGCGGACCAATCCTGCCAACCGCTTAGGCCCGGACCGGCGAGAACCAGCCTGTCCACCATCTCGGGGTGATCGAGAGCGAAGTCGATCGCAATGCGACCTCCCAGCGATAGGCCGACGAGTGACGCCCGACGCACACCAAGGTGCTGAAGCAACGCGTACAAGTCAGCGTGCGCTTGGAAGGCGGTGTCGGCGGATCCCGACCGACCGAAGCCGCGGGCGTCATACCTGACAACACGAAAGTGAGGTACGAGGACTTGAACCTGTTCATCCCACATGCGGCGGTCGAGATTGCCGCCGTGGAGCAGGACAATTGTGGGTCCATTGCCGATCGACTCGTAATAGAGTCGGCTGCCGGGGACTGTGACAAATCCCGTGTCGACCCTCGCTGCCGGCGAGGCATGCGGACGCGGCGCGCGCACGCTGCAGGCAGTCAACGCGAGGGAGACAGACAGAAAACGGCGTCGCAGATCAGACCTGGGTACGGGCAGAGTCGAGCCGGACGAGCGGAGCCTCACTTGCCGCCCTTTGCCGCCCCCGTCTCCCCCAACACCCTTTCCGCCTGCCACAGGTGCCGGTGCTGGTGCCGCGGCAAGATCGTAAAGCACGAGTACAAGTTGTACCGCACGCGCGTGTTGAACGGCGACGTAACGCGCACCTGAGAAAGCGGCAGGCCGTCCGCCTGAGCGAGACAGTCGAGCTGCGCGGCTTGGAGACGATCGAATTCTTGGACGAGAAGCGCAGGGGCCGCCAGGCTCGAAGGCAGGAACCGCGCGATGGTCTTCAAGCGGACACGAACCGGCGGTCCCGTGGTCGCCCACAAGAGCCAGCCGATGGGATCGCGACGGTACCGACCCGGTGGGCGAGCCTCCAGCATGCGCGCGCGCGACACCGCATGCTGCAACAGCGGCAGATAGGCCATGGACGTGAGGTTCAAGTGCGCCACACACTCGGCCACGGACCACCGCCCCGGATCGGATCGCCTGCCCCACCGCTCCTCCGGAACCGCCTGCACCAGCGCGTGGAGGCGCGCTTGCGCGCTTCGATACTCATCGGCGACGAGCTGGAGTTGCTGATGCATGTGGACACCGCCTTCCCCGTTAGTTCACCCTTCCCTGCAAGCGTCGCAATCCCCCGATCGCCGGAGCGTAGCCCGGCATTTTATCCAGAGCCCTCCCATACTCCGCCACCGCGTCAAGCACGTGGCCCTTCTTCTCGTAAATCCGCGCCAGGTTCACGTGGGGGAACTGCGGCGCCTCGTAGCGTGGCGCGTCCATCGCACGCTTCAGCCAGGGAATCGCGTCGTCGTCGCGCCCCAGCTCGATGAGATAGCACCCGATGTCGTTGTACGGATTGCCGAACGTGGGATCCACCGCGATCGCGCGCTTGCACTCGGCGATCGCCTCGTCATAGCGTCGCTCGAACGAGTACACCCAGCCGAGAAACGTGTGCGCCTCCGCCGTCGGCAGCTCCGCGAGCGATGCCTGATACAGTTGCACCGCGCCCGCCAGATCGCCCGCCAGCTGGCACTGGTACGCGCGCTCGAATAGCTTTAGCGCCCGAGCTCGATCACCCACACGCCAAGCTTATTCAGACCTCTCCGCCGTCGCCATCGCGCCCGTTTATCAGCCTGCCGTTGCTCGTCCTGCTCGCGGCGGTCGCGCTTGGCTGGAACCTGAACGGCTACCGCCTGTTCGATCCGGACGAAGGCCGCAACGCCGAGGTGGCGCGCGAGATGGCCTATTCGAACGGCTACGTCGTGCCGCACCTCGACGGGCTTCCCTATCTCGACAAACCGATCGTCTATTTCGCCGCCGCGGCCGCCGTGATGGAGCTCTTCGGCCCGACTGAAGCGGCCGCCCGCCTGCCCGCGTACCTCGCGACGCTCGCCACGATCGCGCTGCTCGTGTGGTTCGCGCACCGTCGCTGGGGCGAGGAGGCCGGCTGGCTCGCAGGGCTGGCGTACGCCACCATGGTGCTGCCGCTCGCCTATGCCCGCACGGCGATATTCGACAGCACGCTCACGTTGTGCACCACGGCCGCGATCGTCTGGTTCGCAGACGAGCGGCCCGTCGCGGCCTGGGCGGCGATGGCGGTCGGCGCCCTCACCAAAGGCCCGATCGCCGTCGCGATCCCATTGCTCGCGCTCGGCTCACACGCGCTCGCCACCGGCACGCCCGTCCGCAGACTGTTCTCGCGGCGTGGCCTCGCGCTGTTCGGCGCGATCGCCCTGCCCTGGTTCATCGTCGTGTCGATCGAGCATCCCGACTTCCCCGGTTACGTGTTCCTCCGGGAGACGCTCCAGCGGGTCACGACGCGGAGCTTCCACCGCACCGCACCGTTCTGGTACTACCTGCCGATCCTGCCGCTCGCGGGCTTCCCCTGGATCGTTCCGGCGCTCGCGCGGGTCTCGAGCGTCCGCGCCACCTGGGACGCCCGGCGGGACGCGGCGGCGAATGAGCCGCTGCTGCTCGTGTGCTGGGTGATCGTGCCGCTCGTCTTCCTGTCGCTGAATCAATCCAAGCTGCCGCAGTATGTGCTCCCGTTGATCCCGGCGCTCGCGCTCGCCGCGACGCGCAACCTCGTGGCGGGGGGGAGCCACACTGCGGCACGCGTTTATGTCGGCGTCTCGGGCGTCGCGGGCCTGGCGCTCGTGGCGCTCACACGCTGGCTCCCGGCGCCCATCAGCCTCACGCCGGCGGAGAAGGCCGCCATCCCGCCCGCCGCCGTGGCGCTCGGGATCGTCGTGCTCTGCTCCGGCGTCCTCGTGGGGCTCGGTGCGCTCACCCGCCGGCCCCGGTCCACGATTTTCGGGTATGCTGTGGTCGTCATGGCGATCCCATTCTTGTCCGGGAGACTGCTCGTAGCGGTGGGAGACGACCGCTCCTCCGCCGGCGTGGCACGCGCCACCGCTGCGGCACTCGAGCGGAGCGGCGGCACCGGCACGGTGCTCGGCGTCCTCGCCTACCCCCCGTCGCTGCCGTTTTATCTCGGCCGCCCCATTGCCGTGGCGACCGAGACCGGCCGAGAGCTCACGAGCAACTACATCGCCGACAACGTGGAGCGCTTCCGCTCCATCGCCGGATCGCCGCTGCTCCCGGCGGGCTACTGGCGCGAGGCGTTGGCGCGCTGCCCCATGCCTACGGTGTTCGTGACCGGCGCCGGGCAACGCGAGGCGCGGGCCGCCCTGGACGCGGCCCTGCCGCTCCTCGCCGCCGACGACCACTACGCGGCGTATGGGCCGTGCGAACCTCACCACCTCCCACAACCTCCCCGGCGGGGCGGGGGGGCGCGGTAATGTGCGGCATCTTCGGCGCCGTCTCGCTCTCGGGCGCCCCGCTGAAGCACCCCGATTGCATCGCCGCTATGGGTGTCGCGCTCGCCCACCGCGGTCCCGACGGCGAGCGCATCGTGGGCCACGACCGCGCGCGGTTGGGGGCCTGCCGGCTCGCCATCATGGACCTCACCACCGGCGACCAGCCGTTCCAGAGTCCCGACGGCTCCATCTGGATGATCTGCAACGGCGAGATCTACAACGCCCCGGAGCTGCGCCGCGAGCAGACCCTCGCAGGCTATCCGTTCCGCTCGACGGGCGACATCGAGACGATCGTGCCGCTGTATGAGCGCTTCGGCGCGGACGGCGTCGGACGACTCGAGGGGATGTTCGGCCTGGCGGTGTGGGACGACCGCCACGAACGGCTGGTTCTCGCGCGCGACCGCGCTGGCGAGAAGCCGCTGTTTTGGACGGAGCGGAACGGCGAGCTGCGGTTCGCGTCGGAGATCCAGGCGCTGCTCGCCTATCCCGACCAGCCGCGCCGCGTGAACCCCGCGGCGGCAGCCCTGTACGGCGCGCTCGGCTACGTCCCCGCGCCCTACACGATGCTCGACGGCATCTCCAAGCTCACGCCTGCGCACTTCCTCGTCGCCGACCGCCGGGGATTGACGGTACGCCGCTACTGGGACCCCGCCGCCGTCGCCGCGCGCCCGTCGCGGCTCGAGACACCGGCCACGCTGCGCGACGTCCTGCTCCGGGCGGTCGAGCGCGAGCTGATGGCGGACGTGCCCGTGGGGGTATTCACCAGCGGCGGGCTCGATTCGTCGCTCCTCGCGGCGGCTGCGGCGCGCGTCATGGCGGGCGAGCGGATCCACACCTACTCCGTCAAGTTCGCCGAGCCGGGCTACGACGAGAGCCCCCACGCGGAAGCGGTGACCCACGACATCCGCACTATTCACCACGTGGTCACGGCGGACGACCCGGCGCTCGAGCGCGCCTTCGATCACATCACACGCTCACTCGCCGAGCCGGTGGGCGACCCCGCCATCCTGCCGACGTTTCTCCTGGCCGAGTCGGCGCGGGAGCACGTCAAGGTGGTGCTCTCGGGCGAGGGCGCGGACGAGCTATTCGGCGGCTACCCGACGTACCTGGGCCACAAGGCGGCGGGGCTGTACGGCCGGATCCCCGGGCGAGGGGTGCTCCGTTGGCTCGTCGACCGCTTACCGACCTCGACCGGGAAGGTCACGCTCGAATTCCTGCTGAAGCAGTTCGTCGCAGGCGCCGATCGGCCGCTGATCGAGCGTCACCTGACGTGGTTCGGCGCCCTGGGGCCCGACGCCCGCGTGCTGGCATGGGCCGGCGGACTCTTGAACGGCTTTCCGGGTGATTCGTCGCTCAACCGGGTGTTGTGGCTCGACTTCCTCACCTACCTCCCGGACAATCTGCTCGTGAAAGTGGACCGGGGAACGATGCTCGCGTCCATAGAAGCCCGGGCGCCATACCTGGACCGCGAGGTGATGGAGCTGGCGCTGCCGGCGCCGGCGGCGCTCAAGGTGCGGGGCTTCACCACCAAGGCGATATTAAAGGAAGCGGCGCGCGGGCTCGTCCCGGAGGCGGTGATCCGGCGCCGGAAGCGCGGGCTGTCGGTGCCCGTGGCGCGGTGGCTCAATGCGGGCCTGCGTTCGCTCGCCGATCGTCACCTCGCGGCGCCCCGGCTGTTCCGCGACGCGCCGACCGCCCGCCTCCTCGCGGAGCACCGTGCCGGCGCGCGTAACAACGCCCGCACGCTGTGGCCGATCCTGATGGCCGAGCTGTGGGCGGAGCGGTGGGGCGTTGACACCGAACCCCGGATGACGTAACCCCGGGCTGGCGCCCGGGGTCAGTGAGCCGAGATCGGTGATGACTAACCCCGGTAGCAAGCCCGGGGACACGAGGAGACATGACCCGCGAAGAAGCCTTACAGCTGATGCAGGAGCACACCCAGTCCCCCTCGCTCCGCCAGCACATGCTGGCGGTCGAGGCCGCGATGCGCGCCTACGCGGACAAGCACGGCGAGGACGCGGAGACGTGGGGGATCGCGGGGCTGTTGCACGACTTCGACTACGAGACGTTCCCGAATCACGAGCACTCGCCCACCGAGGGCCATCCCGCATGGGGCGTGCGCCTGCTGCGGGAAAAAGGCGTACCCGAGCCTGTGTGCCGCGCGATTCTCGGACACGGCTCGTACACGGGCGTGCCGCGCGATACCCGGATGGCTCAGACGCTGTTCGCGGTGGACGAGCTGTGCGGGTTCCTCGTGGCGTGCGCGCTGGTGCGCCCGTCCAGGAGCTTCGCGGACCTCGAGGTAGCGTCCGTGAAGAAGAAGCTCAAGGACAAGGGGTTCGCGCGTGGGGTGAACCGCGACGAGGTGACCCAGGGAGCCGCCGAGCTGGGCGTGCCGCTGGACGAGCACATCGCCTTCGTGATTCAGGCGCTGCGTCCCGCGGAGGGCGCGCTCGGCCTGGGCGCGCAGGCAGCAGTGGGGTGAGCGTTCCCGCTGCGGCGACCACCGCCCTTGCCGCGCGCGACCAGCTGACCCTGGCGCTCGACCGCGCCGCCGGCGCGCGGCCGATCGAAGGCAACCGCCTCGAGCACCACCCCGACAGCCCGCGCGCGCTGGACGCGATGGTGGCCGCGATCGGCGCGGCACGCCGCTGGGTGCACTTCGAGAACTACATCATCCGTGACGACGCCACCGGCCGGCGCTTCGCCGACGCGCTCGCCGAGCGCGCGCGGGCCGGCGTCCGCGTGCGCGTGCTGTACGATGCCCTCGGCTCGTTCGGCACGTCGCGCCGTTATTGGCGCCGGCTCGTCCAGGCCGGCGCCGAAGTGCGCGCCTTCCACCCGCTTCTCACCCGCCACGCGCTCGACCTGCTGGCGCGTGACCACCGCAAGCTCCTCGTCGCGGACGGCGCCTGGGCGATGACCGGAGGGTTGTGCATCGGCGACGAGTGGGCGGGCGACCCGGCGCGCGGCCGGCGCCCGTGGCGCGACACGATGGTCGCTGTCACCGGGCCCGCCGCGGCGGCGCTGGACGGCGCCTTCGCCCGCATCTGGCGGCAAGCCGGCGGGGCCCTCCCCCCCGACGAGCTCGACGCCGACCCCGTGTCGTGCGGCGACTCGACGGTCCGCGTGGTGGAGGGCGTGCCGGGGCGCGCCCGGGTGTACCGCGCGGTGGAGCTGCTCGCCGCGAGTGCTTCCGAACGCCTGTGGATCACCGACGCGTACCTCATCGCCCCGGCCCCGTTGTACGCGAGCCTGCTCGATGCGGCTCGCGGCGGTGTGGACGTGCGCCTGCTCGTGCCCGGCGCGAGCGATCTGCCGGTGCTCCGCAACTTCACGCGCGTCGGCTACCGCGACCTGTTGCGCGCGGGCGTCCGCGTGTTCGAATACCAGGGGCCGATGATCCACGCCAAGACGATCGTCGTGGACCGGCGCTGGGCGCGGGTCGGCTCGACCAACTTGAACGTCTCGAGCCTGCTCACGAACTACGAGCTCGACCTCACGGCCGAGTGCGAAGGGCTCACCGAAGAGCTCGCGCGCCAGTTCCGGCACGACCTCGCGTCGAGCCAGGAGATCGTGTTGCAACCGCGCCGCATGCGGCTGCCCCCGCGGCTCACGACCGGGAGCGCTCCCGACGAAGGTGATGCGCCGCACAAGCGCTCGGGCTACGAGCTCGGCGCCGTCGCGGTGGTGGCGCTGCGGCGGGTTGCGGGCGGATTGCGGCGTGCCATTGCGGCGACCGCCGCGCTCGGATGCGCCGTCCTGGGCGGCCTGCTGCTCGTCTTCCCCCGTATCATGGGGATCGTCCTCGCCGCCGGGGCGTTCACGCTGGCGCTCGCGTTCGGCGTGTACGCACTGGAACGGCGCCGCACGCGGGACCCGGACGATGGCTGACCCCCAACCCCCCCGGGAGCCTGCGCGTATAGCACAGCAGGACGAGGCCGATCTGGTCGCCCGCGCCGTCGCCGGCGAGCGGGCGGCGTTCGGGATGCTGGTGGAGCGCTACGCCGGCGTGGCGCGGCGCGTGGCGCGAGCGGTGCTGGGCAACCCCGAGGACGCCGACGACGCCGCGCAGGATGCCATGCTCTCGGCCCTCGTGAAGCTCGAGCAGTACGACGCGCGGCGTCCGTTCGGCCCCTGGCTGTTGCGAATCGTCGCCAATGCCGCCACGGACCGGCGGCGGCGCCGGTCGGTCCGGCGCGTGGAGCCGCTCGACGTCGGGCTCACGGCCGGCGGCGCGCGGCCCGATGCGACGGCCGAGCGCCGGGCCTTGAACGAGCGGTTGCGACAGGCGCTCGCCGAGCTGCCCGAGCGCCGGCGCATGGCGGTGGTGCTGTTCGACGTCGAAGGGTATTCGCACGGCGAGATCGCCCTCATCCTCGGGATTCCCGAGGGCACGGTGCGATCGGAAGTGTTCCACGCGCGGCGCCGCCTCCGGGTGCTGCTCGCGGACTGGAAGGAGGAGGAATGATGGATCCCCTGCCGTTCGATCACCGACGCGATGGGGTGCTCGGGAGAGCGCTGCGAGAGGCGCTCGACCCCGGCGATGCGCAGGCCTTTGTCGCGCGCGTCGTGGCCCTGACTGAGCAGGTGCGCGTGGCGTCGTGGGACGCCGTGCTGGCCCGTTGGGCGCGGGCCGGCGTTGCGGCCGCGCTGGTCGTCGCGCTGGCGGCGGGCTACTTGGTGGGCCGTGGGACCGCGGCGTCCCCCACCGCCGCTCGCCCGACGGTCTCGGACGTGCTGATCGCCCCGCCGGCGCACCCGGCGGAGGTGGAGGTCGTTCTCGCCTCCGTGATCGGCAATAATTAGAAAGGGAAGACCGTCATGCTGAACCGCTCCACAACCTGGGCCCTGGTATTCCTCGTCGCGACGTTCGCGGCGGGGCTCGCCGTCGGGGCCGGCGGCCGGGCGCTCTGGGTCCGCTACGCGTCCGCGGCGGCGCCTGAGCGGGCCCGCGGGCTCGACCGAATGATGGACGAGCTGAACGACGAGCTGCACCTGGACCCGGCGCAACGCGACTCGGTGCGCGCGATCCTGCAGCGCCACCGGACCCGCATGACCGCCGTGTGGGAGACGGTGCGCCCGCGCTTCGACTCGATGCGGGCGCAGATGGACTCCGACGTCGCCCGCCAGCTCACCCCGGAGCAGCAAGCCAAGTACCGCGACCATGTCACCCGGTACCGGCATCAAAAGGAGCAGGAGAAGGCCGACACGGGGTCGGGAGGACAGAAGAAATGATGGCGGCGCGATGGGGAGTGTTCGGGGGAATCGTGTCGGCGCTGGTCGCGACCGGGGGAGCCCTCGCGGCCCAGCAGAAGGCCCCCCCCGCGCCCGTGCAGTCGGCACAGCTCCAGGTCTCGCTCGCGGAGGCGGTGCGCCGCGCGCTCGACGTGCAGCCGGCCGTCGTCGGGGCCCGGGGCGACCAGCGGAACGCCGGAGCAAGCCAGCGGGCGGCGGCCGGCGCCTTCCTGCCGACGCTCACCCTGGGCGGCTCCTCCAACAAGGCGTCCGCCAACCGCTACAACTCGGCTACGGGCCAGATCGTCACGGTCCCGTCGAACACGAGCTACTTCGGCTCGGTGGGCGCGAGCATCGACCTGTTCGACGGCTTCCGCCGCTTCGCCAACACGAGCGCCACGTCCGCCACTGCGGATGCAGCCGACGCCGAGTTCATGAACCAGCGGGCCCAGGTGACCGCCACCACCCACCAGCTCTTCTTCACGGCGCTCGCGCAGGAGGAGCTCGTGCGCGTGGCTGAAGCGCAGCTGCAGCGCGCCAAGGAAGAGCTCCAGATCGCAGTGAACAAGTTCCAGGCCGGAGCCGCCACCCGCTCCGATACGCTCACCGCGACCGTGGACCTCGGCAACGGGCAGCTCGCGCTGCTGCAGGCGAAGGCCAACCTCGCCACGGCCCAGGCCAACCTCGGCCGGCAGATCGGTGTGGACCAGCTTGTGGGGGCCGTGCCGGATACGACACTCCCGTCGCTCCCCGATACGACGCGGCTCCGGGCGGAAGTGCTCGACTCCTCGCCCCAGGTCCAGCAGGCGGCGGCGCAAGTGCGCGCCGCCCGTTCGCTGGTCACCGTCGCCCGCTCGCAGTACTGGCCGACGCTGTCGGCATCCTACTCGAACGGCTACACGGGCCTCGACGCACCCTGGTCCACCACGGACAGCTACGTCAACAATTGGTCGCTCCGGTTCTCGCTTTCCTGGACGCTGTTCAACGGGTTCACTCGCGAAGCGAACCAGGTGTCGGCGGCGGTGACGCGGGACGTCACGGAAGCGCAGGCGGCCGACACGCGGCGCGGCGTAAACGCCCAGCTCACCCAGCAGCTCGCCGCCGTGACCACGGCGTACGCGCAGATCGGGATCAGCGGCGCCAACGTCGCCGCCGCCACCGAAGCGCTGCGCGTCACCCAGGAGCGCTACCGGCTCGGCGCCGGCACCCTGCTCGACCTGCTCACCGCCCAGGCCAACATGACCCAGGCCCAAGTGAGTCAGGTCCAGGCACGCTACAACTACCTCATCGCCCGCGCCCAGGTCGAAGCCCTGGTGGGACACGCCCTGTGACCGGCGTCCAGCCGACCACGTTCCGCACCGGCGATACGCCGCTGCCGGATACCGTCATCCTCACGCACAAGCTCACGCGCGACTACGACATGGGTGGCGAGGTCGTGCACGCGCTGCGCGGGGTCGAGATCCAGATGCGCCGCAACGAGTTCGTGGCCATCATGGGCCCGTCGGGCTCGGGGAAATCGACGCTGATGAACCTCGTCGGGTGCCTCGACACGCCCACGGCGGGCGAATACTGGCTCAACGGGCAGAAGGTGAGCGACCTGTCGGACGACGAGCTGGCGCGCATTCGCAACAAAGAGATTGGGTTCGTGTTCCAAACGTTCAATCTGCTGCCACGCGCCAGCGCGCTCCACAACGTGGAGCTGCCCCTGATTTACGCGGGTGTCGGCGCGAAGGAGCGTCGCGCCCAGGCGGAGCGGGCACTCGAGCGCGTCGGGCTCGCCGACCGCATGACGCACAAGCCGAACGAGCTGTCGGGCGGGCAACGCCAGCGGGTGGCGATCGCCCGCGCGCTCGTGAACGACCCCTCGATCCTGCTCGCGGACGAGCCGACCGGTAACCTCGACTCCGCCACCGGCGAGGAGATCATGCGGCTGTTCGAGGAGCTGCACGACACCGGCCAGACCATCGTGCTGGTCACCCACGAAGCCGACATCGCGGCGCACGCCTCCCGCCAAATCCACCTGCGCGACGGGCTCGTCGAGCGCGACGTGCAGACGAAAGGCTGAACGTGCGGCGACCCCTCGTGGCCGCGCCGGCGGTGCTGATGCTCGCCGTCGCCGCCTGCCAGCAGGCCCAGACCGCCCCGCTCTACGAGAAGGTCTCCGTGGGGCGCCGCGACGTCGTCGTTACGGTGATCAGCCAGGGGGTGATCCGGCCGACCCTCCTGTTCAGCGTGAAGTCGAAGGCGTGGGGCGAGATCGTCGCGCAGCCGGTCGCCACCGGAGATGAAGTGCGCAAGGGACAGCTCCTCACGACCATCGACCCGCGCCTCCCCCAAAACAATCTCACGCAAGCGCAGGCGAGCGTCGACAAGGCGCACGCGCAGCTCGCGAACGCCACCGCGCAGCTCGGGCGCAGCGAGGCGCTCTACAAGAGCGGCTCGCTCGCTGAAACGGACTACGACCAGGCGAGGCTGGCCAACGCGGTCGCTCAGTCGGCCGTCGCCACCGCCGAGGCGAACTTGCGCACCGCGCAGGACGCGATGGAGGACACCCACGTGCGGGCTCCCATCGCCGGCACGATCCTGGAGCTGGACGCCGTGCTGGGAACGGTGATCTCGAGCCCCACCTTGGGTGGCGGCACCGTCATCCTCAAGATGGCGAGCCTCGACAGCGTGCAGGACTCGGCGTTGGTGCTCGAGACCGACATCGGTCGGGTGCAGCCGGGGATGCCGGCCTCGCTCAGCGTGGACGCGTTTCCGGGACGCACATTCGAGGGCACCGTCACGTCGATCCTGCCGCAGGCGCAGGTCGTCCAAAACGCCACCATGTTCCCGGTACTGGTCGGGGTCCCGAATCCCGGGCACCTGCTGAAGCCGGGAATGAATGCCGAGGTGCGCATTCACACGGGGCAGCGGCAGGGTGTGCTCACGGTGCCGAACGCGGCGCTGCGGACGCCGCGCGACGTCGGCACCGCCGCGACCATGCTCGGACTCGACTCGGTGACCGTGGCGGAGCAGATCGCCGCCGCGCAGGCGGCGGACTCCGGCCGCGCTCACGCGGCCGGCGCTCCCGCCGCGGGCGCGACGGACAGCGCGGGGAGCAAGACCGTCACCCTGCCGAACGGCCGCACCGTGACCTTGCCGCCGGGCGTGACGCCCCAGCAGCTGGAGGCGGTGATGAAGCGCATGCGCTCGGGCGGCCAGCCGAGCGTGGACGACCGGGCGATGCTCGGACGGATCTTCGGCCGCGGCCCCCGCCCCCGGGGATCTCCCAATCGTCCGACCCGAAACAACCAGAGCTACGTCGTGTTCGTGCTGCGGGACGGGAAGCTCGTCGTGGCTCCCATCCGGACGGGCCTCACCGACCAGGACTACGTCGAGGTCATGAGCGGGCTCACGGAGCGGGACACGGTGCTGGTGCTGCCGAGCGCCTCGCTGGTGCAGTCGCAGCAGCAGTTCAAGCAGCGCTTCCAGAACGTCACGGGCGGCGGCCTCCCCGGACTGCGCCAGAGCGGCGGGTCGCGATGAGACCGATGATGCGCTTGCTCCTCACCGCCGCAGTCGGCCTGACCGCCTGCGGGAAGGCGGAGACCGCGCCGCCCTATCAGAAGGTCGCCGTCGAGCGCCGCGACATCGTCCTCACGGCTACCGCGTCGGGCGTGATTCAGCCGATCCTGACGCTCAGCGTCAAGTCGAAGGCCTCCGGGGAGATTCTCGAGGAGCCCGTGCAGACCGGCGACGAGGTCAAGAAGGACCAGTTGCTCGCGCGCGTCGACCCCCGGATCCCGCAGAACAACCTGACCCAGGCGCAGGCGAACGTCGCGGTGGCGAAGGCGCAGCTCGACAACGCCACGGCGCAGCTCAAGCGCAGCCAGGCGCTGTTCGCGACCCAGTCGATCACGCAGGCGGGGCTCGACTCCGCGCAGCTCGCCGCCGCCACGGCGCGCGCCGCCGTCGCCACGGCCGAGGCGACGCTGCAGACGGCGAAGGACGCGATGCAGGACACGCACGTGCAGGCGCCGATCACCGGCACCGTGCTCGAGCTGGACGCCGTGCTCGGCACCGTGATCTCGAGCCCCACCAACGACGTGGGGGGCGGCACCGTCATCCTCAAGATGGCGAATCTCGACACGGTGCAGGTCTCGGCGCTGGTGGATGAGACGGACGTCGGCAAGGTGCAGGCGGGAATGGCGGTGACGATCAACGTGGACGCCTACCCCAACCGCACCTTCGACGGCTCCGTGCTGAAGATCGAGCCTCAGGCGCAGGTGACCCAGAACGTCACCATGTTTCCGGTCGAAGTGAACATCCCCAACCCGGGGCACGTGCTCAAGCCGGGGATGAACACCGAAGTGGAGATTCACATCGGGCAGCGCCAGGGAGTGCTCGCGGTGCCGAACGCCGCCTTGCGTACGCCCAAGGACGTCGCGTCCGCAGCGAGCGTGCTCGGCCTCGACTCGGCCGCGGTCGCCCGGCAGCTCAGCGCCGCGCCGCAGGCGGATCCGGCCGCGTCCGGCACCGACGACACGCCGGGCGACGGGCATAAACTGCACGCCGCCGAGGCCAAGCGGCCCCACGGGGCAGGCGCTCCGCCACCACCGCCGGCGCGCCCGAGCGGCACCGCCATCGTGTTCGCCTGGCGCGGCGGCAAGATCGTCCCCGTGACGATCGGCACCGGCCTCACCGACCAGGATTTCATGGAGGTGACGGCCGGCCTGACGGAGAAGGACACGGTGCTCGTGCTCACGAGCGGGACGGCGCGGTAGCGATGCTCTTGGGCGAGATCGTCAAGGTCGCGCTCGAGGCGCTGCGGGCGAACAAACTGCGCTCGCTGCTCACCATGCTGGGCATCATCATCGGCGTGGGGGCGGTGATCACCATGATCGCCCTCGGCTCGGGGGCGCAGAAATCGGTGCAGGACCGCATCCAGGCGCTCGGCCCCACGCTCTTGAGCCTCTACCCCGGTCAGAGCTTCATGCGCGGCGTCGCGAGCGGCAATCGGGTGAGCCTCACGATGGACGACGACACCGCGCTCGCCAACGGCGCCCGCTACGTCACCGCCGTCGTTCCCGAGCTCTCGAGCAACCTGCAGGTGCAACGCAGCGACCAGAACATCAACGTGAACGTGGTCGGGACGACGCCGAACTACATCACCGCGCACAACTACACCATCACCGCCGGCCGCATGTTCACCGCGGGCGACGATGCGGCCCGGCGCCGGGTGGCCGTGATCGGCAGCGCCGTCCCGACACTGCTCAATTCCAACCGCGACGCGATGATCGGGCAGCAGATCCTGATTCGCGGCATCGCCTTCGACATCATCGGCGCGCTGTCCGAGAAGGGCTCGCAGGGGTCGTTCTTCAACCCGGACGAGCAGATCCTCATTCCCCTGCAGACGGCCCGCTACCGCGTGATCGGCACCGACCGGCTCCGGTCCATCACGGTCCAGGCCGTCGATCTCCAGTCGATGAACCTCGCCATGATCGAGATCGAGCGCGTGCTGCGGCGCCAGCACAAGATCCGGCCCGGCCAGGACAACGACTTCCAGATCCGCAACCAGACCGACATCCTCGCGACGCTGCAGCAGACCACGGACACGTTCAAGTACCTGCTCGCCGGCATCGCCGCCGTGAGCCTGCTCGTGGGCGGCATCGGCATCATGAACATCATGCTCGTGTCCGTCACCGAGCGCACCCGCGAGATCGGCGTGCGCAAGGCGCTCGGCGCCACGCGCTTCAACATTCTGTTTCAATTCCTGGTGGAAGCGCTGGTGCTGTGCCTGGTCGGAGGCTTCATCGGCGTGGTCATCGGGTCGTTCGGCGCGGTGGTCCTGTCCAAGCTGGCCCACTGGAACACGCTCATCTCGCCGCTCGCCATCCTGCTCGCGTTCGTGTTCAGCGCGGCCGTCGGCTTGTTCTTCGGCATCTGGCCGGCGCGGCGCGCGGCGAGTCTCGATCCGATCGTGGCGCTGAGATACGAATAGAATGCGGAGTGCGGAATGCGGAGTGCGGAATGTAAGTGCGCGCCGACGATTCGTAGGCGACGATTCGTAGGCGACCGTTCGTAGCCGGTCTGTCCATTCCGCATTCCGCACTCCGCATTCCGCATTTAGTTTCACGCCATGCTCCCCCTCCTCCTCCTGCTCCAGAGCGCCGCCTCGGATTCCGGTCCCGTGTACCGCGGCCTCGCAAAGCAGCTCGACGTGCGCATCCCGCGCTTCGAGGCGGCGGCGACGATCGACGGGGTGCTCGACGAGCCGGTCTGGCGTCGGGCGGCGACACTGACGGGCTTCTCCCAATACCGGCCGGTGGACGGCCGTCCCGCCGAAGACTCGACGGCGGTGCTCGTCTGGTACGCTCCCGACGCGATCTACTTCGGTATCCTCGCGTTCGAGCGGCACGGCAGCGCGGTGCGCGCCACGCTCGCCGACCGCGACAACATCGACGCGGACGACCACGTCGCGATCCTGCTCGACACCTACCTCGACCACCGCCGCGCCATCATGTTCGCCGTGAATCCGCTGGGCGTGCAGGAGGACGGTGTCTGGAGCGACGGCGTCGCCGCCGGAGCAGCCGGAGGGCCGAGCGCGGGCGGCCGATTCGACGCGACGATCGACTTGAACCCCGACTACGTCTACGAATCGCGCGGCCGCGTGACCGACCGAGGCTACGAGGTCGAAGTGAGGATCCCCTTCAAGAGCCTCCGCTACCAGAGCGCCGACCCGCAGGATTGGGGTATTCAAGTGGTGCGGTCGGTGCAGCACTCGGGCTACGAGGAGACCTGGACTCCCGCGGTGCGCGCCAACGCGAGCTTTCTCGTTCAGTCCGGCCGCCTGATCGGTCTCGGCGCGCTGCGGCGCGGCCTGGTGCTGGACCTCACCCCCGAGTTCACCACCAAGGTGGACGGCGCCCCGACCGCGCCGGGCTACGACTATCGCGGCACGCCCGAAGTCGCGGGCAACCTGCGCTGGGGCGTCACGCAGAACCTCGGCCTCACCGCGACCGCCAACCCGGACTTCTCGCAGGTCGAGGCCGACGTCGGCCAGGTGACGCTCAACCAGCGGTTCGCCCTGTTCTACCCGGAGAAGCGGCCGTTCTTCCTGGAGGGCCTCGAGCAGTTCGACACGCCCAACAGTCTCATCTACACGCGCCGCATCGCGCAGCCGGTGTTCGGCGCGAAGCTCGCCGGCAAGGTCGGAGGCACCGGGATCGCCTATCTCGGCGCCGTCGACAACAGCGACCAGTCGGCCACAGGCGCGCACCCCGTCTACAACCTGCTGCGCCTGCGCCGCGACCTGGGGCCCACGTCCACGCTCGGCGTGGTCTACACCGACCGGATCGACGGCGACGACTACAACCGTGTCCTGGGCGTCGACGCTCACGTCGTGTGGCGCAAGATCTGGTTCTCCGAGGTGCAGGTCGCCGGGGCGTGGACCCGGGGACCGGACGGCGGCCGGGCGGGCAAGCTGTGGACCGTCACCTTCGGCGACCGTACCGGTCGCGCGTACGGCAACCACTTCGAGCTGCTCGGCATCGAGAAGAGCTTCCAGGACACGAGCGGGTTCGTGAATCGGACGGACATCGTCGCCGCTCGGACCTACAACCGGTTCAGCTGGTACGGCCGCCCGGGCGCGCTGGTCGAGCAACTGACGGCGATCGTCCATTTCGCACCGATCTGGCGGTACCATGACTTCGGCCGGTTGCACGGGACCATCGAAGACACCCTCGAGAACTTTTGGGTCGCGAACCTGCGCGGCGGGTGGCAGGCGCAGGTCACGCTCAGCCTCGATCATTTCGGCTTCGAGCCCGCGGACTATTCCGGCTACACGGTCGGCGCCGTGCCTTTCGCCGTCCCCCACGACCTGTATCACCTCCCCGGCGCGGCGTTCATCGTGAACACACCGAACCGAGCCCTGTCGGGGAGCGTGGTCGTGGGCTACTCGGCCGCGGCCATTTTCCCCGAGGCATCAGAGGGCCGGCAGGTTGCTGTGACCACCGTCGCCTCCCTGCGCCCCACGCCCGCTTTGCGCCTCGAGGCGCGCTGGGTGCACCAGCGTCTCACGCGCGCGCGCGACGGCAGCCGCTTCTCGACCGCGAACATCCCCCGGCTGAAGCTCGAGTACCAGCTCACCCGCGCCATCTTCGTGCGCTACATCGGGCAGTACTTCGCGGAGGACCAGACGGCCCTGCTCGATCCGCGCACCGCGCAGCCGCTGCTCGTGAACGGCGACACCGCGCGAGCGATCGTCACCAACGTCTTCCGCAACGACGTCTTGTTTTCCTACAAGCCGACTCCCGGGACCGTCGTCTTCCTGGGATACGGCTCGTCGCTTACCGAGGCCGACGCCTTCCGGTTCCGCGACCTGACCCGCACGGCGGACGGCTTTTTCCTCAAGCTGAGCTACCTCTTCCGCATGTAGCCCCTCTACCCCTCACCTCCGCGCCGGGCCATTTTCTCCGTCATGCCCGACCCGGCCGCCCTGACCCACCAGCTCGCCGACGAGGACCGCGCCAAACAGCGCCGGTACGTGCTCGCGAACACCCGCGCGCGCTGGCGGTTCGTCGCGCTCGGGGTGGCCCTGCTCGCTATCCTCCGCGTCGCGCAGGTCGCTCCCGTCTCGTGGCTCTTCATCATCGGCTTCGCCGGCGTCTTCGCCGGCATCAGCTACGCGATGCTCCGCCTGGGGCGGGGCGGTGAGTTCCCCGCCTGGCACGCACACGCCGACATCGCGGTTGGTGCCGCGATGATCTCCGCGATCCTCTACGCGGTGGGGCCAACCGGACACCTGTGGTACGTCGTGTACCTGATCGCGCCGCTGCAGGCGGCCCTGTACCTCGGCCAGACGGAGGCCTGGCAGGCGCTGCTCGTCAACCTCACGGGCTTCGGGCTCGCCACCGCCATTCGGGTCAGCCAGGGCACGCCGGGCTGGGCATGGAGCGCGTTCGCGCAGGAGACGCTGGTGCTCGCCTTCGCGAGCGCGGCCCTGGTGCCGACGCTGACGCGGTTCGTCAGGCGGCTCCAGGCCGCGCGCGCCACACTGGCACAAGTGGAGCACGGCGACCTCACGGCGAAGGTCCAGGACGAGGAGCTGGACGACCTAGGCTACCTCGGCGCGAGCGTGAACCGGACCACCGGCGCGATCGCCGGGGTGGTGCGTCAGGTGCAGCAGCAGTCCCAGGACCTCGCGGCCATGGCCCAGCAGCTCGCCGCCGCCGCCCAGGAGCTGCAGGCTGCGTCCCAGGAGATCTCCGCCGCCGCGGAGCGGCTGACCGAAGGCACGTCGCGCCAACGCCAGCTCATCGGCCACGGGCGGAGCGACTCGGAGGCGGCGGCGGACGTGGCGGCGCAGCTGCACGCGCGGGCGCAGGAGGCCGAGCGCCAGATCGCCGGCGTGGCGCAGCAGGCGCAGCGCCATGGCCAGGAGATCGCGCGGGCGAGCGAGCTGCTCGTGACCCTCGTCGACCACCTCGATCAGGTGTCCCGCGCGGCCGGCACGTTGGAGCTGAGCTCGCGGGAGATCGGAAAGCTCGTCGACGCGATTACCCGGATCGCCAGCCAGACCGACCTCCTCGCCCTGAACGCGGCGATCGAAGCGGCGCGCGCGGGGCAGCACGGCCTGGGCTTCCGCGTCGTGGCCGACGAGGTGCGCAAGCTCGCCGAGCAGAGCGCCCGCTCCGCGGAGGAGGTGCGGGTCCGCGTGCGGCAGACGCAGGACCAGATCGGGCAAGTGATCGCGGCGATGGACGAGGGGCGACGGACGGCCCAGGGCGTGGGCGCGGTCTCCGCAGCGGCCCGGCAGGCGCTGGACGCCATCTTCGGCGACCTGAACGCCACCGTGACGTTCGCCAGCGCCTTCGCGGGCGAGACCGAAAGTCAGACGCAGCGGATCCGTGAGGTGGTGCGCCGAATGGAAGAAGTCGCTGGGATCGCCGAGACGGCGGCCCAGGGCGCCGAGCAGACATCGGCCGCGACGGAGGAGCAGATCGCCTCGCTGGGCGAGCTCACCACGACCTCACAGCACCTCTCGGTCGCGGCGGCCAGGCTCACCGAGACGATTCAGCGGTTTAACGTGAACGGGAAGGCGTGAGGGAACCTCAGGGCCCCCGCGGGAGTTCTGCATAGGTGCGTTGACAAAGACTCCGGGAGCAGACATGTCTATTCGACCCATCAAGCGTATTGTGCAGGCACAGCCGACCGTCGAGGGCGCCGGCGTGCGGTTGCGCCGCGCGTTCGGCTTCGGCGACACCAAAGAGTTCGATCCCTTCCTCCTGTTCGACGACTTTCGCAACGAGAACCCCGAGGATTACCTCGCGGGGTTCCCCTGGCACCCCCATCGGGGGATCGAGACGATCACGTACGTCCTCGCGGGGACCGTCAACCACGGCGACAGCCTGGGAAACAAGGGCGCTCTCGGAGCGGGTGACGTGCAGTGGATGACCGCGGGCAGCGGGATCCTCCATCAGGAGATGCCGCGCGGGGACCCACGGGGGCGCATGCACGGCTTCCAGCTGTGGGCGAATCTCCCGTCCTCCCTGAAGATGACCCGGCCGCGCTACCAGGACATCTCGGCCGCCGCCATCCCGGAGATCACGGACGACGACGGCACGCGCGTCCGGGTGATCTGCGGGAGCTTTTGGGGGAAAGCCGGCCCGGTCGAGGGGGTGGCAGCGGACCCGCGCTATCTGGACGTGTGGGTCCCGCCGGGGAAGCGCAAGTCGCTGCCGGTCGAGACGTCCGGGCACGCGTTCGCCTACGTGTTCGAGGGCGGTGGCACGTTCCGTGACGCCTCGGAGCCGGGTGCCGTCCGGACCGAACGGGTGGGACCCGTGGTAACCGGCGCGGGCGGCGGGGGCGGCGCGGCCGGGGAAGTGGAGAACCGGTCGCTCGTGCTGTTCGACAGTGGGGACGCGGTGACGGTCCAGGCAGGCGACGCCGGTATCCGGTTCCTGCTCGTGTCGGGGAAGCCGATCGAGGAGCCCGTGGCGTGGTACGGCCCCATCGTCATGAACACGCAGGACGAGCTGCGGCGCGCGTACGCCGAGCTCCAGGACGGCACTTTCATCAAGCAACGCTAGCCGGCAACCCTTCTATCCCAGGAGCCACCACCATGTCTCCGGTCCCTCACGAGACCATGAACGACCTTCCCGAGAACGTGCGTAGCCAGGTGAGTGATCTGCTCAACAACCGACTCGCGGAAGCGATCGATCTGCAGACGCAGGCCAAGCAGGCACACTGGAACGTCAAGGGCCCGCAATTCATCGCCCTGCACAAGCTGTTCGACGAGATCGACGAAGCGGTGGAGGAGTACGTCGACCTGCTGGCCGAGCGCGTCGTTCAGCTCGGTGGGATCGCGGAGGGGACGGCACGTGTGGTGGCCGAGCGCTCCGAGCTCCCGGAGTATCCGCTCACGATCACGACCGGCGAGGAGCACGTTTGGGCATTGTCCTCCGCACTGTCCGGCTTCGGGGAGCGCATCCGCCGGGCGATCGACGAAACGGCGGACCTGGGGGACGTCGATTCGTCGGACATCTGCACGGAGATCTCGCGGGGCACCGACAAATGGCTGTGGTTCGTCGAAGCGCACGCCGAGGGGGCCGTCAAGGCGCACCTGAAGACCTGATCGAGACGGCGACGCTACCACCCACGAAACAGCGGCGCGTCGCCGAAGTCCCACAACACGAAGGCGATCAGCCGGGGGTGGCGCGGCTCGGGCCCCGCCGCCGGCAGCTCGGCGCCGAGCGAGGCCGCGACGTGTCCCAGCCGCGAGAGCTGGACCCACACCTGCGGGTAGAATGAGAGCGTGTGCTCGCCTGCCGCTGGTACGGTCCAGCCGGCCTCGAGCATCGGCACGAAGCGGCCGAGCTCGTGGCCCACCCCGAGCCGGTAGGACATCCCGCCGAACCCTCCCGCTTCTTCCCACGTGCCCACGACTTCGCCTTGCACCACGAGCGCGCGGCCGGGATTGGCCCCGAACGCGACGAACGGCTCCAACTCCCACACGTCCTGCCGGCCCAACGGCGGCGTGGCCTCGAGGCCCAGGCTCACGAGCGCGCGCCGCTCGAGGCTGTGCCACACGTTGTACTTGAGCGCGCCGGTCACTCCATCGAACGCCCGCGGCTGCCCATCGAGCGCCGTGCGCGCGCTGGCCTCGAGCTGGAACCGCTTGCCCAGGCGGTGCTCGTAGATGTACTCCTGGCCGCGAGCCTGATCGGCAACGACGATTTCGTCCTCGGGGTAGGCTTTTTCCACGAGGAAGGCCCGCGGGAAGTTCAGCTCGCCCGGGGGCCAGCCCAGCTCACCGCACAATGAGCGTGCGTAGCGCACGACGGCGCGGATCTGCGCCGGCGTGGCCGCGTCGCCGAACGCCGGCATGTCGAGCGACAGACCGAACGCCGCGCCGCCCCGCGAGACGATCCCTACCCAGCGGTCCTCGGTCTCGGCGGTCGAGCCCTTGCAGTCCTTCAGGTCCGCCGGCGGTACTTCGAGCCGGGCCGCGGCGCTCGGCACGCCGCGGCCGTCCGCTCCGTGGCACGACTTGCACCACGCCTGGAACAGGGCGGCGCCCGAGTCGGGGGGCGGGGGCGGGGGCGTGTAGATGGCGAAGGCCAACGCGACCGCGGGGAAGATCGACACAGGTTCACGCCAGCTGGGCGCCGTGGTGCAGCTCGGCCGCCGCGCGATCGGCCTCCCGCACGATCTCCTCGATCGGCGCGGTGAGGAGCTCGTGGCCGAGCACCACCGGTCGTCCGTCCACGAACACATCGCGCACGTCGCTCGCGCACGCCGCGTACACCACCAGCGACACCGGGTCGCCGCCGGCGGGGTGGAGGTGCGGCTCGCGCAGATCGAGGACCACGAGGTCGGCGCGCTTGCCGGGGGCGATCGAGCCGATCTCGGTTTCGAGCCCCAGCGCGCGGGCGCCCCCGAGCGTGGCCAGCTCGAGCACTCGCCCGGCAGGCAACGCATCCGCGCCGAGCCGCGGCTTCTGGATCAGCGCGGCGAGGCGCATCTCGGCGAACGCATCCAGCCGGTTGTTGCAGGGCGCGCCGTCGGCACCGAGCGCGACCCGGCAGCCGGCGGCCAGGAGCTCCGGCACCTTGGCCACGCCGCTCGCCAGCTTCAGGTTCGACGACGGGCAGTGCACGACCGTCGTCCCCTGGCGCGCCAGCCGCGCCGTCTCGTGCACGTCCACCCACACGCAGTGGGCGAGTGCCGCGCGCGGGCCCGCGATCCCGACCGAATCCAGGTAGGCGATCTCCTCGAGCCCCGTGGTGCGCAGCACCGTCTCTCGCTCCACGATCGTCTCCGCCGCATGGGTGTGCAGCTGGGCGTCGAACCGCTCGGCCAGCTCGCTCGCGGCCCGGAGCAGCGGCCCCGAGCAGCTGGGGACGAAGCGCGGGGCGAAGCACACTCGCAGCCGGCTGCCGGCGTCGTTATGCCAGCGCTTGGCCAGCGCCTCGGCCTCCGCAAGCGCGTTGTCGGTCGACTCCGCGAGCTCGAGCGGCGCTCCTTCGGGATGCGCGTCCATGAGGCACTTCCCCACCGTCGCCCGGATGCCGATCCGCTCGAGCGCCTGGAACGCCGCGCCGGTGTGGCGCACCGTCTCCATGTCGAGGATGGCCGTGGTGCCGCCGAGCAGGAGCTCCGCGGCGCCGAGCAGGGCGGACCAATAGACGGTCTCTTCGGTGTGGGCGGCTTCGAGCGGCCAGATGCGACGCACCAGCCAGTCCTCGAGCCGCAGGTCGTCGGCGAGGCCGCGGAACAACGTCTGGCAGAGGTGCACGTGGGCCTGGATCAGGCCGGGCATGATCAGACAGCCGCGGCAATCGCGAATTTGGGCGTGGGGGTGGGGCCCTTTCCCCTTTCCCGTTTCCCCATTGCCCTTCCCGACCTGAACGATTCGTCCGTCGCGCACGGTAACGTCCGCTCGCTCCACTCGCCATTTGCCGTCGTGCAACAGCACATCGCCGCCGGCGAGAAGCAGGTCGGGGGTGTTCGAGGGGGGCGTCACGGCCTCAGGTCGCGACGCGCGGCTGAGCGCTGGTGGTGTCGTCCGGCAGGTCGAAGTAGACTCGGAGCTCTTCCAGGAGGTCGTCGTCCGCGTACACGCCGGTGAGGATGCGCTCCGGCCCGCCCGGATCGACCAACAGGTACCCGTAGGGATAGTCCAGGCCCGACAAGAGGATCGCGCGGCGCGTGTGGTTGGGCAGCGCGACGTACACGGTGTCGGCGTTGGTGGCGAGCAGCCTGATCCCGCCCGCTTCGAGCGTGGGCGCGATCTGTTCCGTGTAATACTTCAGGTCGTCGAACGTGTCGGCGCGGTCGTCCGCGGCCAGGGTGTCGGCCGCGCGCAGCCAAAACAGCACCACGCTCGGCTCCGTGACCACGCGCGGAATGAGCAGCGTGCCGTCCGTCGAGTCGCGTGGCACGAGCTGCGCGAGATCCACGGAGTCGCCATGCAGGACCGTTGTTTCTTGGGGCCGCGCCCGGCACGCGGCCACGCAGAGGAGCGCTACCAGCGCGCCGATTCGCATGCCGGGAAATATATTCCGGGCCCTCGGCCCTTGCTCCGCGGCGTGCTGGAGGCCCTTAAGCTGGCTCGATCCAAGCGCGAGCCAGCGGCGTTATGTTGCAGGGCAGATCAGAATAATGTATCCGATCACTACGGATACAATGAGTTAGGCAGCGGCACGAACACCCCCAGATCACAGCGAGACTGTCATGCGCCTCAGCACACGCGTTCTTATCATTCTCACTGTCGCTCCTGTCGTCACGATCGCGGCGCAACAGCCACTCCCCCTCCATTCCGGAGACCGTATACGCGCTACGGTACCCAGCCTATCGCCCCGTCCCCTAGTAGGAACTGTCATAGCATTCCAGACTGACTCGCTCATCGTTCAGGGCGGCACAAGTACTTGGCACCTCTCACTGGCGTCTCTCACGCACCTCGATGTGAGCCAAGGCCGGCGGTCACACGCCCTCTTGGGCGCTGGCATCGGACTGCTCGTCGGCGCGGGGGTTGGGGTTCTGATTGCAAACGACTGTGATACCATAGAAGGCCCTTTCGCCACTCAAGGTCAGTGCACCGCGTTGGGGCCGCCGCCTTTGGTGGGGCGGGGGCTCTCGTCGGCGCCCTTACTGGGGCTCTAGCGCGGACGGAGCGGTGGGCAGGAGTCCCGCTTGACGGCCTCCGGGTGAGCCTCCCTTCCAACCGAGGCGGTGCGCTGCATCTCAGGGCATCGCTCAGCTTCTAGCTCTCGCGTCCGGCCGCCGCCTAACAAGCGCTTGAAGCTGCCGGCGCCCGGTCATGGGAGGAATTGCGTTTGTGCGCCAGCGACGTCCATGCTAGTCTCAACCCTAGTGGCGCCCGCGAGCGTTGGCGCCGCAGCTTAAGCGCGGTCCGTTAGGCAGCGCCGCCCGTATTGACTGCATGCATTCGACCTACGCGCGTTTGACCACCGTGCAGTCTGCGCTTCGTATCCCGGAGGGCGTGAGCGCACCGGCTCCCCGGACCGGCACTCTCTGGCACGCGTGCGCCAAGTGCTGCAGAGCCGGCGACTTGACGGGGTCTTGACTCCGTCGGGTCAACGTCTACCCAACGTCAACGCCGAGGCTTCCATGTCACGCTTCCCCTTGTGGATGTGGCTCTTGGTCACGTTCGGGACGAACGTCGCCCAGGCACAGACGCCAGGGACGCCCGTGGAGGGGCAACGCGTTCGCGTCGTGCATGGGTGCGAGATCGCACGCGATCAGCCAATTGAGTGTCGCGAGCGCCGTTCCCTGAGAGTCGAGACAGGACAGTTTCGCGCACTCGACGGCGACACCCTCCGGATGCGCGCCCAGTCGACCGACGCCGAGGTGGCTATTCCCACGGCTTACGTCACCCAAATGTGGGTCGCAGATGGCAGCAGGACACACTTCTGGGCAGGCGCCGGGATAGGTTCGCTCGCAGGTGCGCTCATTGGAGGCGTAATCGGCTCGACGCAACAGCCCGCCGAAGGGGGTTGGGGTTCTTTGACGTGCCCTTCACCCGCGACTGCATGCGGCGTTGCACTCGGCGCGCCGGCTGGGTTCCTCCTCGGCGGCGTCGTCGGTGCGCTGATCAAGTCCGACCGGTGGCGTCCAGTGCTGGTCAGTCATCTCCGCATGAGCCTGGAACCGCAGCTGGATGCCCTAGGACTAAAGGTCTCGGTCGCCTTCTAGGTCCCAGCAGCGCTTCGATCTGGTCAGGTCGGGGGTGTGCAGACCGTCGCACTTTGAAGGCGCCGCCTAACAAGCGCTTGAAGCTGCCGGGCGGTGATCGCCTTGAAGGAATCGGAGTGTTGTGTCCCTGACGGGGCACGGCCTGTCGTCCCACGGCCTTGCGCCGGCGGGCGGGTCGCCCGCAGCTTAAGCGCGATCCGTTAGGCAGCGCCACTCAATCGTATTTGCCACCTGCAAACTGTCGCGCCCCTGGACATCCCATTTCCCGATCACCTGGCCGAGGCAGAGACATGAAGAACGTTGCCAACTCCCGATTCACCATCAAGAGCTGGGACGAGAAGCCTTACAGTGAGAACCAGGACCTACCAAAGCTGACTCGGGCCGCCGTCACAAAGACGTTCACCGGCGATATCGCCGGCGAGGGGCATGCCGAATACTTGATGATGTACCGCGGCGACGGCTCGGCCATGTTCGTCGGCCTCGAGCGGGTCGTCGGGCACCTTGCAGGCAAAGCGGGCAGCTTCGTGCTCCAACGCACTGGAGTATTCGAGAACGGTGTGGCGAAGGAATCCTATTCCGTCATTTCTGGCTCCGCCACAGGAGAGCTTAGAGGCCTGCGCGGCGAGGGCACGTCGGCCGTTGGGCACGGGACTGAGCATCCTCTAACGCTGACCTATGAGTTGGGCTAGCCTGGCGCGATTCAGATCCCTCAAGGCGCTGCCTAACCTGCGCTTGAAGCTGACGGTGCTGGCTCGAGCGCCTACGCTTCTTTGATTCCCTTTCCGATGCGGAACACATGGCCGTCGGGATGTCGCACGTGCATCTCCCGCACGTTCCAAGGCATGTCCGTCGGCCGCCAGGTCACCTCGATGCCCTGCTTAAGGCACTCTTCATAGACGGCATCCACGTCCTCGACCCACCAACTCATCCAGCACCCTTTGTCCTGCGTCTCGTCCTGGAAACTCGCGAAGGTGCTCGTGTTCTTCCCCTTCCCGCGTCCCCCTTGGCCGCCGCGACACATAAAGATCTCGCACGGACCGGAGCCAACGGCGCCGAATCCCGTCGGGTCGCCCCAGCGCCACAACTCCTTCCAGCCCAGCTTGGCGAACCAAGCAAAACTGGCGTCCATGTCCGAGACATTGAGAATCGGGGTCACGCCGTGAACGATCATTGTGCTCCTCCTAACTAATCGAGAAGTGTCGCGCCGCGAATCTAGGGCGCCGACCGGCTTTGGCCAGCGGCCTAACAAGCGCTTGAAGCTGACGGGGCCGGCTTTTCAGAGGAAGCGGACGTTTGTGCCCCGGCCAACCGGTATCGCAAGGCGGCGCGCTTGCGCCCACTGGCGTTCGCCCCGCAGCTTAAGCGCGATCCGTTAGGCCGCGCCGCGCGATTACGCCTCTAGGCTCGCGTCCTCAAATACCACACTGACGCCCTCATGACACTTCAGGAAATGAGGCAGTGGCTCACCGCCCTTCGACAGGAGCTCGAGAAGCTGGCTGTAGGGTCTCGAGACTCAGCATTGGTTCTCGACGAGTTGGATCACGTCTATGGCAACCTCGGCTCGGATCGAGCCTTGGCAGATCAGGTGCTCATCGAATGGTTGGGATCAGAGGACGAGGGAGCCCGTTTCGACGCATTGCATCTAGTTCGCAAGTTTCGCGTCACAGACGCCCGGGATGTTCTGAGGAGACTGCATGACCGGCTGGGCCAGAGCTCGGCTCCGGGGGCACCATTTGAACAACGCCGTATCGCCGAGACGTTGGCGGAGCTAGGCGGGCACGCTCATGGCGCCATCTAAACAAGCGCTTGAAGCTGCCGAGCGGTGACGGCTGCGCGTATCGGCGCGCTCCTGGGCTCTCGGCAACGGAGATCGGACTCGTGACGAAGCGTCGCAAAGTCATCGTCCACATCGCGACCAGCGCGGACGGCTATATCGCGCGTTCCAACGGCGATCTCGAATGGCTGACGTCCCGCCCGGCACCAAAAGGTTTCTATGGCATGAACGCCTTCATGAGGTCGGTTGACACGAAGGTGCTTGGCCGGAAGACCTACGAGGTGAGCCTGCGAATGGGGGCGAAGTTCGACTCACAGAGTCGCACCATCGTTTTCTCCCGTCATCCGCCGCCAGCTGACGCCCCGTCAGGCGTGGAGTTCGTGAACGATGCAATCGGCCCATTCGTGAGCCGTCTTCGAGAGCAGCCTGGCAAGGATATCTGGTTGATGGGCGGTGGCGAGATCATCGCCTCGTTTCTCGACGCGCAGGCGATCGACGAG
>WNGI01001292.1_pt1 | contig 38888 bp, 39 predicted proteins | sample 5400621 | NCBI WGS metagenome assembly WNGI01 (sample SAMN13153374, study PRJNA577476) | soil metagenome | isolation source: 20 cm soil or saprolite under Garry oak tree replicate 1 | place: USA:California | collected 2016-06-15
GAGAGCGTCGAACGGATCCGGGCGGCCGATCCCGGCGACATGCTCGGCCGAATCAAGTATCTGCCCAAGCAGGTCCGCGACGCGTGGGCGACCGCCAGCAAGGCGACGATCCCACCTGCCTACAGCGACGTGCGCAGCATCGTCGTCGCCGGAATGGGCGGCTCCGCGATCGGAGGCGACCTCGCTGCGGCCCTGCTCGCAGACGAGCTCAAGGTCCCGATGACCGTGCACCGCGACTACGGCCTGCCGGCGTACGTCGGCCGCGACTCGCTCGTCATCGTGTCGAGCTACTCGGGGAACACCGAGGAAACGCTCTCGAGCTTCGAAGAGGCGCGGAAGCGGGGGGCGAAGGTGCTGGCGCTGACCACTGGGGGGAAGATCGCCGAGCTCGCGCGAGCGTCGAACTATCCGGTCGTGACCTTCAGCTACAAGGCGCAGCCCCGCGCGGCCCTCGGATACTCCCTCGGCCTGGTGCTCGGTGTGCTCAGCAAGCTCGGCTTCGCGCGGGATCTTTCCGACGACATCGAGGCGGCGCTCTCGGATCTGGCGAAGCTCGAGGAGCGTGTGCACGAGGGCGCACGCACGAACGACGCGAAGAAGATGGCGCTTGAGCTCCAGGGGCGAATCCCCTTCGCCTACGGCGCCGGCGTGATGGGCGTGATGGCGCGCCGCGTCAAGGGGCAGTGGAACGAGAACGCGAAGAACTGGTCGGCCTTCGACGTCATGAGCGAGCTCAACCACAACGCAGTCGTCGGCTTCGAGCACCCGCCGATCGCTGCGGAAGCGCTCACGGTGCTGCTCCTGCGAAGCGACCGCGACAACCCGCGGCACAAGCTGCGCTTCGAAATCACCCGCGAGCTGCTCGATCGCGCACGGATCCCACACAAGACGCTCCAGTTCGCGGGGCGGAACATGCTCTCCGAGGTCCTGCAGATGGTCTACTTCAGCGACTACGTGTCCTTTTATGTCGCGTTGCTAAATGGCGCGGACCCGACCCCGGTGAAGTCGATCGACTACCTGAAGGACCGCCTAGCCAAAGGTTGAGCGTGCAGCATCCGCTGAGGGAATCCGAGCGGGACTCGGGCCAGTTCCGTTTCACGTTCTGCCCTCGTGACGGGACGCGGCTCATGCCCACACGGATCGACGGCCGCGACCGGCCCACGTGCCCGGTCTGCGGCTTCGCCGAGTTCATGTTTGTGCAGATCGGCGCGAACACGATCGTCGAGCGCGACGGCGGTGTGCTCCTCGTCCGTCTGAACTACGGCCCGCGCGATGGGCGCTGGGCGTTACCAGGCGGTCTTGTCGAGAACGACGAAACGATCGAGGAGGCGGCGCGCCGCGAGACGACGGAGGAAACGGGCTTCGAGGTCTCCCTCGATGGTCTTCTTTCTACCTGGATGCGTCCGGGATTCCCGATCCTCGTCGTGATCTACCGGGCTCACATCACGTCGGGAACGCTGCGCGTCGCGCCCGATGAAGCGTCCGAGGCCGCCTTCTTTCCGAAGGACAAGCTCCCGCCGCTCGAGGAGCTGGCGTGGCCGTCGACTGCGCACGGCCTCGACGCGTGGCGGGCTTACGAACCGAGTCGTGCCTAATCGGCTGCGGCCGATTCATCCAAATGCGCTAGACCGAGCATCGGACCGGTAGCACTTCGGCGACCGGGCGGGCGCCGCCTGTCTGCTGCGCATCCGCGACCGGCATCCTCCCGTATGGGCGGATGGCGAGCCAGATGAGGATCTTCGGGTGGAGGGAAGCGGGACCGGTCGGCCGGTTCTCCATCGCGCTGGCTGCCATCCTTTTTGTCACCGCTCTCGTGGTCGCGGGCGTCAGCTCCTTCCTGCTCGACCGATACGTCCAGGACGAGACCTCCCGCTTCACGACGGATGCCGTCGTCTCCCATTTCGGTCCGGTCTTCAAAGAGGACGTCTTCAAGCGTCCCCTCGCCGACGACGAGCGCGAGCTGCTCGAGACGATCGTGGCCTTCCATTTCTCGATCTACAACGTCGTCTCCACCCAGTTCTTCGACACAAACGCGACGATCGTCTTCTCGTACGACGACACCGAGATCGGCCGCAGGCTCGATCCCGCGTCAAACGAGGGTCTGGCGGCCGCGCTCGCGGGTCACACGTACGCGGAGCGTGCGGACGTCGTGGCCGACACCCGGTACGCGAGCCCCTCGACCGCGGGAGCGACGTACAGTCCGCTGCCCGCCGCGAGTCCGAGCAGCGAGCATCAGCACGACGTCGCGGCCGGAGCCCCGACGCCGGCGCTGGTGCATGCGCTCGAGATGTGGGTGCCGGTCCGGGAAGGCGACCAGCTCATCGGCGCGGCGGTGGTGTGGCGCGACCTCTCGTCGATCGACCGCGCGCTCCGTCAGATGCAGATGTCGACCTCGACGATCATCGCGCTGGCAGCGCTGGTCCTCTGGCTCGTGCTTCGAGGGGTCTACGTGCGGTCGTCGCGCCAGATCATGTCGCAAACCCAGGCGCTCGGGGTCGCCCTCGCCGAGACGGAGCGCACATATGACGCGACGCTCCAGGCCCTCTCGAATGCGCTCGACGTCCGCGACAGCGAGACGGAAGGCCACTCGCGCCGGGTCGTCGAGTACATGGAGCTCATCATCGCCCAGCTCCCCGTCGCTCCCGGCCATCTCGCGACGCTACGCCGGGGTGCGCTCCTCCACGACATCGGCAAGATCGGCGTGCCGGACAACGTGCTGCGCAAGCCGGCTGCGCTCAGCGACGCCGAGTGGGTCGCCATGAAGCGTCACCCCGAGCACGGCGCGCGGATCATCTCGCAGATCCCCTTTCTCGAGGACGTCTCGCGTATCGTCCGTCACCACCACGAACGGTGGGACGGCAAGGGCTACCCGGATGGCATCGCCGGCGCAGAAATCCCGTTCGGCGCGCGGATCTTCGCGGTTGCCGACAGCTTCGATGCGATGACGAGCGACCGCCCGTACCGCCGCGCGATGTTGGTCGACGACGCTCGCGACGAGGTCGCGCGTTGCCGCGGCACGCAGTTCGATCCGGATGTAGCCGACGCCTTCTCGCGGGTGCCGCTCGACCACCTCAAGGCGATAGCCGACGACGCCCCGCACACGCATCCGCGGGCGCAGGCGGTCTAGCCGGTCGCCAGGGGCTGGCGCCAGGCGAAGATCACCGCGGCGAGGCCGAGGGCCGTGAGCACGGCGGCTGTCGGGAAGACGAGGAATACGTCCACCGACGCGATGAAGCTACCGATCGCCGGTCCGATGACGAACCCGAGGTTCGCGGGCAGGTACGCGAAGGTCATCACGCGACCCCTCGTCGCATCGGTCGCCGACCCGGACAGCATCGTGAACGACACGCTGAAGAGTGCGGCGGCGAGACCGTTCACAACGGTCCACGCGATGGTGAATGGGAGAAGGTCGCGCGTGAAGAACGGCAGCGACCAGAGGGCCGCGAGCACCGCGCATCCGGCGAAGAGTGTTTGGTGTTTGCCGTAACGGTCGGCAACGGCGCCGATCGCCGGCGACGCGATGAAAATGCCAAGGCCACCGGCGCCGAGGACGATGCCCACCGCCGTCGCCGGGTCCGGGCCGGTGTACAGGCGCGCGACGACCAGGGGAACGTAGATGAACGCCAACATCCAGCCGGCGAACAGCAGGAAGAGCGCGGGGAAGAGCGCGCGAAGTCGCGGCGACCGAACGATGAGAAGGATCCCGTCGCCGGCCATCCGTAGAAGCGATCCGCCTGTGGCTCTCGGCACAAACCGATCGCGATAACCGAATGCGAGCATCAGCACGACCCCGACCATGATCGCGGCGTCCGCCGCCATCAGGGCGGGGAAGCCAAACCGGTCAACGACCGGACCGCCGACGAGTGGGCCGACAAAGCCGCCGAGTGGATTGGCTCCGTTCACGATCCCGAACGCGAATGCGATGCGGCCGGGAGGTGTCTGCTCGGCGAGCGTCGCGAGGATGAGACCGGTGTTCCCGAGGCCGAGCGATTGAATCGCCCGCGAGAGCGCGAAGACCCACACGTTTGGCGCCAGCGCGGTGAGCGAGAGCGCTACGAACGCCGCCACGAACGAGCGGATGATGAGCGGCTTGCGTCCGTACCGGTCGGCGAGGGCTCCCCAGAACGGCAGGAACGGCAGCCCCGCGAAGTTGGAGAAGGATGTGATCGCACCAACCCAAAAGGCAACGGCGGCGGCCTCGATGCCCAGATGCGGGAGGTACAGCGGAGTGAACGCAGAGACCTGGCCGTACGCTGCGACCTCGAAAAATCCGGCGATGGTGAAGAGGATCGTCATGCGGACCCAGCCGGAAATTGGCCGCATTTTCACTCCCGTTTCGAAGGATACGAGGCAGGTCTAAACTCGGCACGTCCGCCGGTAGCGAATTGAATTGGGAGTGTGGAGGACGTCATGTACTCGAGCCTCATCTCCAAAATCGAGAAGGCGAAGCGCTACGCCGAAGAGCCCGAACGGATCAGCTTCCGGAGCTTCGAGGTCGCGTTCCGCGGTGAAAACGGCACGCACGCCGTCTCGCTCAGGGGCGATGACTGGAACTGCGAGTGCGAACACTTCCATACGAGCGGTCTCTGCGCGCATGTCATGACGCTTCAGCGTGTCTTCGCGTCGCACCTCACGGACAACGCCCGCTTCACACAGGAGCACGTGCCGGCGTAGCTCTCATCGCAGGGGAGGCGGGGGCAGGGGCCCCCGGCGCAAAGCGCCCTGCAACCCCTCTTCGGACGCGGCGTTAGCCGCGTCCTGGGGGCCAATTGAATACGCGGGTCTTCCAGCGAAGCCGGTGAGATTCCGGCAGGGTCGCGCCACCGTGAAGGGCAAACGCCTCAACTCGGGTCGCCTGGAGGTCACCGCTCTCGGCATCCACGCCTTCGCAAGAAAGGGGTGCGCCAGATGCGCTCACGAGTCGTCGTCCTCCTCGCGGTCGTCCTCCTCACGCTCGCCTCCTGCGGTGGTGCCGTCTCCGTTTCCCCCTCGCCCAGAGTCGCCGCCTCGCCGTTCCCGGCGACGCTCAGCGACTTCCAGAACCGCTCGGTCACAGTCCCTTCGCGTCCCGAGCGACTCGTATCCATCGGTCCGTCGATCACGGCGTTCCTCTTCGCGCTCGGTGCGGGCCCGCGCGTCGTCGGCGTCGACGACTTCTCCGACGAGCCGGCCGAGGCCGCGACGAGAGAGCATGTCGGCGGCATCAAGGTGAACTTCGAGAAAGTGGTCGCGCTGAAACCCGATCTGGTCTTCAGCGTGAAGTTCTCTGACGGCACCATCGAAAAGCTCCAAGCCGCTTCACTGAACGTGCTCGTCGTCGATCCGCAGAGCGTCTCCGACGTCGCGAAGACCGCGACGTTGCTCGGCAAAGCGGTCGGCGCCGATGGCGAGGCGCTCGCGCGCTCGATCCAGCAGCGGGTCGACGCCGTCAGGGCGAAGACGGCGAACGTCGCCAACCGACCGCGGGTCTATCACGAGATCGACGCGTCGGACCCGGCGAAGATCTTCACCGTCGGGCCAGGGTCATACATCAACGATCTCATCGAGATCGCCGGCGGCGCGAACATCGCCGCGCGTGCGGCGTCGGCCTACCCGCAGCTCTCCGCCGAGGAGATCTTGAAGACCGACCCCGAGATCATCGTCCTCGCGGCGGACGCGTATTCCCCCAAGCCCACCGACGTCGCGGCGCGACAAGGCTGGTCGATCATCGCCGCGGTGAAGAACAACCGAATCCTCACGATCGACCCGAACCTCATCAACCGGCCCGGACCTCGCGTTGGCGAGGCGGCGGAGGCATACGCGAAGCTCGTTCATCCGGAGCTCTTCCGGTAATGCGAACCGTTGGGATCCTGGTTGTCCTTGCGGTCGCGCTCGTGGCGAGCGCTGCCGCGGGGATCCTCGTCGGCGCGGTCGCGATCGCGCCGGGCGACGTCGTCGCGGCGCTCTTCGGCTCGAACGACACGAGCGGCACGATCATTCGCGAGCTGCGGCTTCCGCGCGTGCTCGGCGCCGCGCTCGTCGGAGGATCGCTCGCGACCGCGGGCGCGCTGCTGCAGGGGCTTCTGCGCAACCCGCTCGCCGACCCGTTCGTCACCGGCACATCGGCGGGCGCGACACTCGCGGCCGTCGTCGCGATCGTTCTCGGCCTCGCCGCGCCCTTCGTGCCGCTCGCGGCGTTCGCGGGCGCCCTCGTCACGGTCACGCTCGTCTGGCGACTCGCGCGTCTCGGCGGAGGCACGACGGTGCTGACCGTCCTCCTCGCGGGCGTCGTGCTCACATCGTTCGCCGGCGCGGTCGTCACGTTCCTTCTCGTATCGAGCGATCGTCTCGCGCTGCAGCTTCGAGCCGTCCTGGGGTGGCTGCAGGGCGGCGTGTCGGTGATCAGCTGGCCCGAGCTTGGCGTGGCCGCGCTCGTCGTGGCTTTGGGACTCGGGTTCGCACTCGTTCTTGCGCATCGCGTCGACGCGTACGCGTTCGGTGAAGAGACCGCCGCCACCCTCGGTGTCGATCCAGATAGGACGACGACCGCGGTGCTCGGCGCGACCGCGCTCCTTTCGGGAGCAGCCGTGGCTCTCGCCGGCCTTGTCGGCTTCGTCGGCTTGGTGATTCCGCACGCGCTCCGGTTCGCGATCGGCGCGACGCACCGCCGTCTTGTTCCCGCGAGCTTCCTCGCCGGCGCAACGGCACTCGTTCTCGCTGATCTCGGGGCGCGAACTGTCATCGCGCCGGCCGAGCTGCCCGTCGGCGCCATCACCGGTCTCATCGGCGCGCCGTTCTTCCTCGCGCTTCTGGTGCGCTCGCGGCGGATCGTCGTGTGACGAGCCTCGAGGCGGCCGTGGCCACTGCGGCTTATGGCGCGCGCGTCGTGCTGCGCGAGTGTTCGTTCGCGCTCGGTTCGGGCGAGGTCGTCGCGATCGTGGGACCGAACGGTGCGGGCAAATCGACGCTGCTGCGAGTGCTGGCGGGCCTGCTTCGACCCACCGCCGGTCGCGTCTTCCTCGACGGTCACGATCTGGCGGCGCTCTCACGATCTGAGGTCGCGCGCCGAATCGCTGTCGTTCCGCAGATCTTCGACACGCTTTTCCCGTTCACCGTGCGCGAGGTCGTCGCGCTTGGGCGGACGGCGCGCTTAGGCGCGTTCGGCCGCGCCTCTGCCGATGACGTCGCCGCGGTCGATCGCGCAATCGGCGAGCTCGAGCTCGAAACGCTTGCGGAGCGCCGCATCGACCGGCTCTCAGGTGGCGAGCGGCAGCGTGCGGTCCTCGCCATGGCGCTCGCGCAGGAGACCGCGGTGCTTCTTCTCGACGAGCCGACGGTCCATCTTGATCCGGGGCACCAGCTCGCGACGCTCGAGCTCCTCCGCGAGCTGGCGCGGCGCCGTCAGCTTGCGGTCTGCGCCGTGCTCCACGACCTGAATCTGGCATCGACGTTCGCGTCGCGCATCGTCGCGCTCGCCGACGGGCGCATCGTCCGCGAGGGCACGCCGCTCGACGTCCTAGACGCGGAGCTGGTCCGGGCGGTCTTCGGCGATGGACTCGAGGTCGTCCCCCGCGACGGTCATCCCGGAGTCCTTCCCCGCGTGTCGCACACGGTGAGCCGGCTCTAGAAGGGCCGGTCGGGGAGCGCGTCGAAGAACGCGGGCCAATCGCCGGGACCCGCCGTTGAAGTCGACCGCACCACCCCTGTGCGCGCGTCGATGAAGGCGACGCTCCAGCGGATCGGCGCGGGCGACGGGCATGCCCCCCGGCCGCCGCAGATGCCGCTCGTCATGCCGAGGTCTCCCGCCACGGCGACGACCCATATCGGAGCCTGTGGCTCCGCGCCGAGCGGCCCCGGACCCGGCCCCTGGAAGGGACCGACGATCGATTTGAGATCGCTCCACCGGACCAATTTCGCCTCGGTGCGATCGATCCGCGTGATCGGCCCCGGCTTCGCACTCTGCGCACCGGTGAGCTGATTGGTCGCGGTCGCGATGGCGGCATCCTTCGTCACGGTTGCGCGTGGCGCCGCGGCCGGCGCGGCGAGCTGCAGCGTCGCGAGCACGCGTTCGGCATCGCCCAGGGTTGTGCTGTCGAATGGGAGCGCATGTACGACCAGCATGGTCTCGTTGTCCCTCGGTACGATCCACACGCGCGAGATTTGCTGGCCGAGCGGAGGCGGCCCGATGTTCTGCTCGTCGGTAAGAACGACGGCCTCATTGCCCGCGAGCGTCGTCGACGATCGCGCGGAGACCGCTGTGGTCATGCCGCCAGCAAACGCGCGGTCGACCCAGTCGCCGAGCGCAGCATGCTGGTCGTTGGACCACAGCTCGAACGTGAGGCGCATCCGCGCGGGCGCCTGCGGCATGACTTCGTGCGTGTACGACCCGTAGACGTCCGGCTCGTAGTTCGTCACGACCGCCGCGCCGAAGCGAACGTAAGTCGACGAGACGAACCATTCTCGCGGGACCGCGACGCTCCAACCGCCTTGGCTCTTCACGAGGGCGCTCGCCCCCTGTGCCGTGACGGTGTAGTCGACCGGCACCACCGGCGTCGGGTATGGACTCGTCGGGGGAGTCCACGCGGGCGGCAGCGTCCCGTACTCATGCAGGTCGTCGAAGCCATCGCCGATCCACCACGTGCCGGTCGTGATCGTCATCGCGAGCTCATGCCCGTCGGTCGCATCCAGCGCGTAGAGGCCCAGCGGATAGGTGTCCGGGGCGCCGACCGGCGGGTTCCAGTTCGGCGGCCGCCGGACCTCGCCGGCTAACCCAACCAGCCAGACCGGCGCGCTCGTGTCAGCGGCGCCGAAGCTGATGAACCTCGTCTTGTTCCGTTCGAGCTCGGCCCACAGCACAAGCTTCGCCTCGATCTTCGTCACGCCGAGCACGTCCGGTCGCGACCGCACGAGCTGGATGACTTGATCGCGCGTCAGCTTGACGCGCGGATCCGCTGCCAGGTCGGCGCACGGCGCAACGCTCAACGAGCCGCCGCTGAAGGACGCGAGCCAGCGTCCGTTCGGGGCGAACGCGACGTCTCCTGCCGATCCGCCCGTCGTGCGCGCGACTTCGTCCACGCGCATGACGTCCCACCCGAGAAGTGCCGAGGAGCTCGTGCGGAAGAGCGCGCGACGCCCGTCCGGCGACCACCCCGCGAGCGTGCCGGCGATATCCGTCTTCAGCACCGTGGCTGACGCTTTTGCCTCGGCGAAGAGCGTGACGCGATCGCCGTAGTCGAGGATCAGCCTGTTACCGGCCGGCGCGAATGAGTACGCGAGCGGCGCGGCCAGAGGCGACACGCGACCGTCCTTCGATGTTCCGAAGAAGATCTCGGCGATCTTCGCGTTCTCCCGGCGTTCGATCACGAACCGTGAGCCATCGGCGCTGAACCGCGCCAGGTACGGTTTCGTCGGGGCGTACGACGAGCCAACGACCGCGCGCAGCTCTTCTGTTCCGTCACGCCACGTGCGAAGCTCGCTGCCGCGGAAGAACACGAGCGCCTCGCCATCCCAGGCGTAGGCCGCGCTGGTGTTGTCGATCTGACCGACTTGCGTCCCCGAGCGTGCGTCGACGATCCGCAACGTGCCGGGTCGATCGGGTCGCTCGAAGGCGAGGAGCCCAGCCGGCGACCAGCGCGGGCCCCGACCCGGACCGATGTCGTGAGCCATCCAGCCAGGTCCATAGAAAAGGGTGATTCGCTCCAGCGCTTCGCCTGAAGGAGCGCTCGTTGCCGCGAGCGCGCTCGAGTCAGCCGACCACGCGAAATCTGCGAAACGACCCGTGAGCACCGTCGAGGCGTCGCACTGGACGGGAAGCGCGAGCGCGCCGTTCGAGCTCGCGGCAGGCGGCGGCGCGAAGGGCTCGAACGAGGGCTCGGGTGTCTGGCGGACAGCGTTCAGGCCGCGGCCGGCGGCGAGCCCGACCACGATCACCAGGGCGCCGACAAGAAGGACGGAGGACAGGCGCGCGACCAGCCGCATACCTCTTCTAAGACGCGCGAGGAACCCGAAAGTTTCCCGGTTTTCCCAACGGTTGACTCGTTGGAGGCGCAGCCCTAGTCGGCGCTCACCTCGACCGGTGCGCTCCAGCCCCAATCCCACGTCGCGAGCTCGTGGATCAGCTCGTGGTTCGTGAGGTCGAGATAGATCGGCGTCACGCTGATCTTCCGGTCGCGTAGCGCGGCGACGTCGGTGCCGGGCTCCGCATCTCCGGCGACCGCGGGGCCGCCGACCCAGTAGTAGGGCTCGCCATAAGGGTCGAGCCGCTCGACGAGCTGGTCGCGATAGTTCCGCTTGCCGAGACGCGTGACCTCCACTCCGGTGATCCGTTCGCGCGGCAGCGCCGGCACGTTCACGTTGAGGAGCGCGTCAGACGAGAAGCCCCTCGCGAGGATGTTCTTCGCGAGGAGCGCGGCAAATGACGCGGCAGGGCCGAAGTCGATGTTCGCGCCGAACGCGCCGATCGAGATCGCGATTGACGGCACGTTCGAAAGCAGACCCTCCATCGCCGCGGCGACTGTTCCCGAATAGGTGATGTCGTCTCCCATGTTGGATCCGCGATTTATCCCCGAGACGACGAGATCCGGTTTGTGCGGAAGGAAGCCGAGCACCGCGAGTCGTACACAGTCTGTCGGGGATCCATCGCTCATGTGCGCCGGCTGTCCGGTGCGGAGCTGAGTCGCCTTCACGCGCAGTGGTCGGTACAGAGTGATGCTGTGGCTCGCACCGCTCCAGTTGCGCTCCGGAACGATGATGTCGACGTCCCCGACCGCCACGAGCGCGTCGGCGAGCGGTCCGAGCGCATCCGACTCAATACCGTCGTCGTTCGTGATGAGGATGTGTTTGCGCGCGCCGGTCACTTTCCCCGCGAAGCGAGACGAGCCTCGCGCGCCACGCGCAATGCCTCCCTGGCTTCGGCGTCGGCGTCGCGCCGATCGGCCGCTCCCGCCGCGGCCGCGGCATCCGTTTCCTCGATGAGCGAGGAGGCCTCGGTCCGCGCGCGCCGGCCCTGCGCGACCTGGAACGCGTAGCGCACGAACGTGTTGATGACGCCCGCGACGGGCATCGCGAGGAACACGCCCCAGAATCCCGCGATGCGCGATCCGAGCAGGAGGGCGAGGAAGACGAAGATCGGATGGATGCCGATCGCGTTCGACATGATGCGTGGCCCGATCACGTTCAGCACGATCTGCTGCAACGCGAGAGTGAGCACCAGCACCCACACGAAGACATCTGGCGCGCCGAGGAGCGCGACCGCGAGGACGGGAATCTCCGCGATGATCGGGCCGAAGAACGGGATCACCATCGTGAGTCCTGAGAGCACGGCCAGCACCCCGGCGAATGGAACCCCGAGCGCGACGAGGATCGCGAGCGTCGCCACTCCGTAGATCAGGCCGAGGATGAGCGAGCCGCGGATGAAGCCGCCGAAGGAACGGTCGGCGCTCTGGCGCAGCAGCTCCGCTTCGCTGCGGAGCTCGGGCGTCAGCGCACCGATGAACCGGCGCCAGAGCCGGTCGCCGTCGATGAGCATGATGAAGGCGATGATGAGGACGAGGGTCGCGTTGAAGAGCACGTTCGCCGTTGCCGAGACATACCCGAGCGCGTCAGCGGCGACCGTTCCCGCGATCTGCGAGAGCTTCGCGGGCACCTGACCGTAGAGGTCGGTCACGCTCACCGGCACGCCGGCACCCTCGAGACGCCGCTGCAGGTTGACGACTTCTCGCGCGGCGCGGTCGCCGTACTCGGGAGCGCGGATGATGAGGTCGTTCAGCTGGCTGACGAGGCCCGGCACGACGAGCGCGAGCGTTCCGACAAGAACGAACGCGATCCCGATGTACACGACAACCACGCTGAGCGCGCGATTCAGGATCGTTCGCTGGTCGATCCGATTCACAAGTGGCGAGAGCAGATAGGACACCGCCCACGCGGCGACGAAGATGATGACGACGTCGGCCACACGCGAGAGCGCTTCCGTGACGTCGGCGAGGAGCTGGAAGCTCGCGAGGACGATCAGCAGCACCACGAGGGTTGTCAGAAGCTGCCGTTCTCGCGTCGAGAGATTCACAGGCGAATGGTACTGACGGAATACCATGCTTCCCCGTGCCAGACGCGCGTTGCCTCATTGATCGCTACGCGTCCTATCTCCCGGTCACCGAGCGGACACCCCGGCTCACCCTCGGCGAGGGAGACACCCCCTTGGTGCGCGCTCGTTCGCTCGAGCGCGAGACAAGCATTCCCGAGATCTGGCTCAAGGTCGAAGGGCAGAATCCGACGGGATCGTTCAAGGATCGCGGCATGGTCGTCGCGGTCGCGAAAGCGCTTGAAGGCGGCGCGCGCGTCGTGCTGTGCGCCTCAACGGGCAACACGGCCGCCTCGGCGGCCGCCTACGCCGCCCGCGCAGGGATCTCGTGCACGGTCGTCCTGCCGGCCGGCCAGGTGGCGGCCGGGAAGCTCGCGCAGGCGATCGCCCACGGCGCGAACGTCGTTGCCGTCCGCGGGGCGTTCGACGCGGCGCTGGCGGTCGTCCGGACCCTCGCCGACGAGGGCGAGGCGGCGCTCGTCAATAGCGTCAACCCGCACCGGATCGAGGGACAGAAAACGGCCGCATTCGAGCTGTGCGAGACGCTCGGAGACGCGCCCGACGCGCTCTTTATCCCCGTCGGCAACGCCGGCAACATCACCGCGTACTGGAAGGGGTTCGTCGAGGCTGTGAAGGCGGGCCTCGCCCGGCAGCGGCCCCGGATGTATGGATACCAGGCCGAAGGCGCGGCCCCGCTCGTCCATGGGGCCCCGGTCGCCCAGCCGGAGACGGTCGCGACGGCGATCCGGATCGGGAACCCGGCGTCGTGGAAGGGCGCGGTCGCCGCGCGGGACGAGTCAGGGGGCGCGATCGACGCGGTCAGCGACGCCGAGATCCTGGACGCATACAGCTTCTTGGCCCGCTGCGAGGGCGTCTTCGCGGAACCTGCCTCGGCCGCCGCGATCGCCGGTCTGCGCAAGCGGGCACGGGCCGGAGGCCTCGAAGGGGCGAAACGGGTGGTCTGCGTCCTCACCGGGAACGGAATGAAGGACCCCGACCGTGCCCGCGCGCTAGCCGGCGACATTGCCGAGGTCGAGGCCACACCGGACGCGGTCCGCATGGCGTTGAGGTCGTAGCAGTGGGGGAGCTCCGCGTGCGGGTGCCTGCTTCAAGCGCGAATCTTGGCCCGGGCTTCGATTCGTTCGCGATCGCGCTGCCACTTCTCGCCGAATTCGACCTCCGCCCGGCCCGCGCGTGGTCCGTGAACTTCGACGGCGACGGCGGCGCTTACGAGAACGGCACAGAGAATGGCATGCCGACCGGTGAGGACAATCTGTTCGTCGTGTCGGCCCGCGCGGCCGCGGAAGCGGCCGCCGAGACGATCGGCGCGTATCACGTCACCCAGCGCTCCGCCATCCCGGTGGGGCGCGGCCTCGGATCGAGCGCGGCGGCCATCGTCGGCGGCGTGGTGGCGGCCAACGCGCTCATGGGCGATCCGCTTGATCGGCGGACACTGCTCCGCGTTGCGAGCGAGGTCGAAGGGCACGCCGACAACGTGGCAGCGGCCCTCTACGGAGCGTTCACCGTCGCGCTCCCGAGCGACGACGGTCCGGTCGCGACGCGCATCTCGTTTCCGCGCTCATGGCGGATATGCCTTTTCATCCCGCGCGAGCCGCTGGCCACCGAGAAGGCGCGGGCCGTCCTACCAGCTAACGTGTCGCGCGCTGATGCGGTCTTCAACATCGCCCACGCCGCCGCGCTGCTCGCGGCGGTGCTTCGCTCCGACGGCGCGCTCCTCTCGATCGCCATGGCGGACCGCCTGCATCAGCCAGCGCGCGCCCACCTGGTGACAGGCCTGAACGACATCATCGCCGCGGCGCGGGCCGCCGGCGCGTTCGGCGCCGCACTGTCGGGGGCGGGGCCGGCCGTGGTCGCGTTCGCTCCCGCGCGCCTCGCCGCGCGTGTCGTCGCGGCGATGGAGGAATCGGCACACGCCGTCGGCACGAGCGGGCGCGGGCGCGTGGTCCGGGTGCGTGCCGCCGGGGCGCAGGTGCGGCGAGGGTGAGGACGGCGGCGCTCGTGACCCTGGCCGCCGCTCTCCTCGGTGCGGCGTGCACGGACAACCGGATCGTCGTCACAACCCCGACGCCCACGCCCGTTCGGTCCGCGACCCCGACGGCGACGGCGAGTGCGACCCCGACCCCGAGCCCGACGCCGACGGCCAGTCCGGTACCGACGCCGCTGCTCTCCGCGCGCGGCGGGATCCTCGTGAAGGAGCCGCTCGCGAACACCCACGTTCGCAGCCCGCTCACGATCAGCGGCGAAGCGAGCGTGTTCGAGGCGGCGCTCATCTGGCAGGTCACCGACACCGCGGGCCGTGTCCTCGCGAGCGGCTTCACCACCGCGACCGCCGGCGCACCCGGGAAGGGCACCTTCGCGATCACCGCGACATACCAGGATCCCCCGTCCGACATCATCGGATTCGCGGAGGTCTACACACGCAGCAACAAGGACGGGACGATCGATGAGATCGTCCGCGTCCCTCTCGTTCTCGTCGCAGCGCGCTGATGCGCCTCGCGCTCCTGGCGATCCCGGCGGTCCGGAGCGCGCTATCGCTCGAGCTCGGCCGCGACATCGAGTACCACGCGGCCCTCGCGAGCACCCAGGATCGCGCGCGGGAGCTCGCCGTCGCGGGTGCCGGGCCGTCAGTCGTCGTCGCCGATCATCAGGCCGCAGGGCAGGGCACCCGCGGGCGTTCCTGGGTCGCCCCACCCGGGACGAGCCTCCTCGCCTCGTGGCTCTTTCGCCCCGCTCCCGCTGAGCCGGGGCTCTTCGCCCTTCTCGCCGGCGTCGCCGTCGCGCGGGCGCTCGAACGCCTTGGCATGCGGGAGGCCTCCCTAAAATGGCCCAACGACGTCGAGGCTGGCCAAAAGAAGGTCGCCGGTGCGCTCGCCCACGCGACCACCGATGGGGAAGGCGGTTCGCTGGTGCTGGGGATCGGCGTGAACGTGCATCAGACCAAGGACGAGTTTCCGGCGGAGCTGCGCGCGACCGCCACGTCGCTCGCTCTCGCCGGCCATACCGCCGACCGGCTCGCGCTTTTCGTGGCCCTTACCCACGAGCTCGACCGTGTCGCCGGCCCCGGGGAGCGAAGCGCCGCGCTCGCGGAATGGCGCGCGCGCTCCACGGTGCTCGGGCGCGAGGTCGAGGTGACCCGCGAGGGCCGGCCGGTGGTGCGCGGCGTCGCGCGGGACATCGCCGATGACGGCGCGCTGCTCGTTGGATCGGAGCGCGTGGTCAGCGGCGACGTGCGTGCGCTCGCATGAGCGAGCGCACCGTGATCCTGATCGACGGCAGCTCCGCGATGTCCGACGAGGTCCAGCGCGAGTTCCATTTCCGTCTGCTCCCGATCCATGTGCTCTTCGGCGATGAGGACTTCACACCCGGTGTGAACCTGACGACCGCCGACTATTACGAGAAGCTCGCGTCGTCGAAGAAACCGCCGACGACCGCCGCGCCGTCGCTCGGCGAGTGCGTCGAGATCTACCAGAGCCTCGTGAAGGAAGGGTTTCGCTCGATCCTCGTGATCACCGTCATCAACGAGGCCTCCGTCACGCACACCGTGGCGAAGACCGCGGCGCAGCAGGTGAGCGGCGCGAGTATTGAGGTGGTCGATTCCCGGACGACCGCGGGCGGGATCACGCTCATCGCGACCGCCTGCGCCCGAGTGCTGCGCGACGGCCGCAGCTTTGACGAAGCGGTCGCCCTCGCACGTCGCCTCGCGGGAAAGGTGCAGATCCTCGCGCTCATCGACACGCTCGAATACCTGCGCCGGGGCGGACGCGTGTCCGGGGCGCAGGCGGCCTTTGGCGCACTCCTATCGATCAAGCCGATCGTCGAGGTGAAGGACGGTGACCGCGTCCTCGTCGACAGGGTCCGCACGCGAGAACGCGGGGTCGAGCGGCTGAAGCAGCTCATCGAGGAGCGCGTCCCGCCCGGCTCGCGGATCCACGCGTGTGCGATGCACACCAATCACCCCGAGCGCGCTCACCTCCTCGGCGAGTGGGTCCAGGAGCGATTCCATTGCGTGGAGTACTGGACGGCCGAGGCGGGCCCCATCATTGGGACGCACACCGGCCCCGGAATCGCCGGGCTGTGCTGGTATCGCGAGGAGGACGCTCGGCAGTGAGGCTGCGCAACCCGTTCGGTCGCAAGACGAAAGAGTTCCCGACGCATCTCTGGACGCAGTGTCCGAGCTGCGGGGAGATGCTGTTCAACAAGCAGCTCGAGCGGAACCACCGGGTGTGTCAGAAGTGCGGCCACCACTTCAAGCTCGGCGCACTCGAGCGCATCGATCTCCTGGCCGACCCGAAGTCATTCAGCGAGACCGACGCCGACATCGTGTCGAGCGATCCGCTCGGTTTCGTCGACAGCAAACCGTACCCGGAGCGCATCGCGGCGGCGCAGGCGAAGAGCGGCCACAAGGACGCCGTGATCACCGGGGACGCCCAGATCGGCGGCGTCCCCGTCGCGCTCGCGGTAATGGATTTCGAGTTCATGGGCGGCTCGATGGGCAGCGTGGTCGGCGAGAAGCTCACGCGCGCTGCCGAGCGCGCATACGCCGACCGCAAGCCGCTCGTCATCGTGTCCGCGTCCGGTGGCGCGCGCATGCAGGAGGGGACGATCGCGCTCATGCAGCTCGCCAAGACGGTCGCGGCCATCGCGCGCCTCGACCAAGCGGCCATTCCGTTCATCAGCGTGCTCACCGATCCAACAACAGGCGGTGTCCTGGCGTCGTTCGCGTCGCTCGGCGACATCATCCTGGCCGAACCGGGTGCGCTCGTCGGCTTTTCGGGCGCGCGCGTCACGAGCGAGACCATCGGAGAAAAGCTGCCGAAGGGTTTCCAGCGGTCCGAGTTCCTCCTCGACCACGGCTTCGTCGACCAGGTCGTCCCGCGCACGCAGCTCAAGGAGCGCATCGCGTTCTTTCTGAATGCGTTCCGCGTCGCCGGCCAGGACCTGCGCTGGAGCCTGTAGAGATGTCCATGCTCGATCGCATCGTCGGCTCGCGCCGCACCACCGAGGGGAACGGCCACCTCGCGGTCGAAGCCGGCCTCATCACCGATGCGACGCAGCTCGCCTCGGGGCGCCCGACGCCGTGGCAGACCGTGCAGACGGCGCGGAACATCGCGCGCCCGCACGCGCTCGACATCATCGGTCGGGTGTTCGAGCACTTTCAGGAGCTTCACGGGGACCGCTCGTTCCGCGACGACCCGGCGATCATCGGCGGGATCGCCCAGCTCGAGGGCCGACCGGTCATCGTCGTCGGCCAGCAGAAGGGTTCGTCGACAGAGGAGAACATCCTTCGTAACTTCGGCATGCCGTACCCCGAGGGGTATCGCAAGGCGATGCGCCTCTACCGCCTTGCGCAGAAATTCCATCTTCCGCTTGTGACTCTCGTGGATACGCCGGGGGCGTACCCCGGGCCGGAGGCCGAAGAACGAGGCCAGGCCGAGGCGATCGCGTCGAGCATCCAGCTCATGACTCGCCTCGCGGTCCCGGTCGTCGTCGTGGTGCTCGGCGAGGGCGGGTCCGGCGGCGCGCTCGCGCTCGGCGTCGGCGACGTCGTGCTCGCGCTCGAGAACGCGACGTACTCGGTGATTTCACCGGAGGGCTGCGCGGCGATCCTCTGGCGAAGCGCGAGCGAGGCCGAGCGCGCCGCGGTGGCCATGAAGCTCGCCGGACCCGATCTCCTCGAGACGGGCGTCGCCGACGCCCTCATCCGCGAGCCCGCCGGCGGCGCGCACACCGATCACGACGCGACCGCCGCCTCGATCAAGAGCGCGCTCGTCGCGCAGCTGGACCGGCTCTCGCGCGTGCCCGTTGCCGATCTGCTGTCGCTCCGCTATGAGCGATTCCGCTCGTTCGGCATGTTCGTCGAACCCGACGGTGGCGTGGCGCCCGCGCCGGCGCAGCCCTGGTGGCGGCGAATTTTGAAGAACCCCCTCGAGAAGGGCGGCCTTTGAGCGACCCGAACGACCCACTCCTCGGCCTTATGGACGACCTGCTGAAGCTCGACCTTCCCGACGGGCTCGGCGCCGTCACGATCGAGGTCGAGGCGGACGGCTTCGCGGTGTCGGTCTCGCGCCGGGCGGAGACCGCGCGCGCGGCTCCTCTCGCCGCGCGGGAGGAGGAAGCTCCGGCCGAGAAGACACAGCGCGTTCACGCGACGACAGTCGGTGTTTTCAGCATCTCGCGCGAGTGGAGCACGGGCGACGCGGTAGCGCGCGGCGATGTGCTCGGGGGGATCCAGTCTCTTGGTCACGTCGCGGAGATCAGCGCGCCCGCGGATGGCGAGATCCGCGAGGTGCTCGTCACCGGCGGCGCGCCGGTCGAGTATGGCCAGGCGCTCTTCGTCATTGCCCTTCGCTGAGCAGATCGCTGTTAACGTCCGCGAGTCGGGCGACGGCCACGTCGCCGAGGTGACGGTGCGGGGTCGCGCGACGACGACGCACCTCGTGCGCGTCTCGTCCGCGGAGCGCGAGCGGTACGGCGGCGAGGACGTCGCGGATCTGGTCCGGCGGTCGTTTGCGTTTCTTCTCGAGCGCGAGGCGAACACGTCGATCCTTCGCGAGTTCGATCTCTCTACGATCGAGCGGTACTTCCCCGACTATGGGCGCGAGATCCGGCTGAGCTAGGCGACCAGCGCTGGAGCGGGCGCCTCGACTTTCTTGAGCGACCGGGCGGCACGCCAGCCAGAGATGAGGCCGTAGATGGCAATCGCATGGACGGCCATCCCGAGATAGTCGAGCCCGAACACGAACAAGAGGCCGTCGAGGAAATAGAGGAAGGTGCCGACCGCGTACCACCCGAGTTTCCCGCGGCGCGCCGCGCGCCCGATCAAGAGGAATCCCGCGGCGATGACCACGTCGATGATCACCGCGTAGATCGGCGTGCGCACCGTGTCGCTGAAATAGTCAGCCAGCCCGTCGATGAGATACGTCACGCCGAGACCGACGGCGAGACCCCACTGGATCCCAGCCGCGTTGAGGATCGTGTTCAGGATGGACGCCCCGCCGACCCAGTAGAACCACGCGCCGCCCGAGCCGCGGCGCTGCAGGAGCTGATGGCGAAGGAGCTCCGGGCCGCTGACCGTTGCGCCCGTCGCGTCGGTCGCAGCCGCGACCAGGGTGGTCTCTGCGCCGAGCACGGGTTTTCCGTCGACGTGAAACGTCGGCTGGTCGTTTGAGACCCGCGGGATGATCACCGTGAGGACGTGGCCCGCGAGGCTGGTGACGTAGCGGTCCGACTCGGGCGTCTGGTCGAAACGATCGAGCCTCCGCCGATCGACCGTGACGCGCACGCCGCCGAGCAGCGAGCGATCGACGAAAACGCGGTGCTGCCGGCCGGATGCTTCGCTGACGGACCACTCCGCGACGTGCGCCATGGCCGGACATGATGCCTTGCGTGCGGCAGGTTACCCGGTAGCGGTCGCGTCTCACCGGACCGCGATACGTAGACTCGGCGCCTTCATGGGCATCGCGGGCACACCGGTAGCGTGGCTCTTCGCGGGACAGGGCTCCCAATCGGTTGGAATGGGGAAGGACCTAGCCGAGCGGTACCCGAGCGCCGCCCGCGTTTTCGAAGAAGCGAACGACGCGATCGGCATCGATCTGCGGACGCTCTGCTTCGACGGTCCGCAGGACGAGCTCGATAAGACGGCGAACACGCAACCCGCACTCGTCGCGACGTCTATTGCGGCATTTCGCGCGGCGGAGGAAGCGGCGGGCGCGCCGCTGCCGGAGCCTGTCGTCGTCCTCGGGCACTCGCTCGGCGAGTTCAGCGCGCTCGTCGCGGCAGGCGCGCTTCGGCTTGCCGACGCGGTCCGCCTGGTCCGCACGCGCGGCGAGCTGATGCACGCCGCCGATCACGCAGGCGCCATGGCCGCGGTCATCGGTCTCGATGCGTACGTCATCGCGCGCGCTCTCGTTGGAACGCACGTCGTCGTCGCGAATGACAACGCTCCCGGTCAGGTCGTCATCTCGGGCCCGCGGACCGAGCTCGCTCGCGCCGCCGACGATCTGAAGAAGATCGGCGCGAAGCGGGTGATCCCCCTTCGCGTGTCAGCCGCGTTCCATTCGCCCGCGATGCAATCGGTCGCGCCGCGCCTCCGGCAGGCAATGGACGTCACGCCCTTCAGCGCGCTGCGCTATCGCGTCATCGCGAACGTGGATGGCCGCGTCCACGAGCACGCCCGCGAGATGCCCGCGCTTCTGGAGAAACAGGTGTGGTCTCCGGTACAGTGGGTCGCCTCGGTACAGCGGGCCCACGGGGAGGGCGCGTCTGCGTTTGTCGAGTTCGGCCCTGGCGCTGTTCTCACCGGACTCGTGAAGCGGATCGTCCCCGACGTGATGACCGGGAATGTCTCAGATGAGAGCACGCTTCGGCAGTCGCTTCCGCTGTTGAAGGGAGACGCGCGATGAAGGTCACGAAGACGTACTTCATGCTCATGGCGAGCGACGTCCGGCGCGGCGCGTCCTTCTACAAGAACGCGTTGGGTCTAAAGCCGGGAGGCGTTGCCCCGCTCGTGACGCCGATCGAGAAAGTCCTTATCGCGAACCGCGGCGAGATCGCGGTGCGGGTCATCCGCGCCTGCCGCGAGCTGGGCATCCAGTCGGTCGCGGTGTACAGCGAGGCCGACGCGCACAGCCTCCCGGTGCATCTTGCCGACGAGGCGATCTGCATCGGTCCCGCGAACGCGCGGGAGTCGTACATGAACATCCCCGCGATCATGTCGGCCGCGCTCCTCTCGGGCGCGCAGGCGATCCATCCCGGCTACGGGTTCCTTTCGGAGAACGCCGACTTCGCGGAGGTCTGCAAGGATCACGGGCTCGTCTTCATCGGACCGCCGCCGGAAGTCCTGCGGCTCTTCCACGACAAAGCGCAGACGCGCCTTGAGATGAAGCGCTCGGGGATGCCGGTCATTCCCGGTTCGGACGGACCCGTACGAAACGTGGCCGAGGCACTTCGGATCGCGGAGGCCATCGGTTATCCGGTGATGCTGAAGGCGAAGGCCGGTGGCGGCGGGCGCGGCATGCGCAAGGCGGTCTCGCCGTCGGAGGTCCAGCGTCTCTGGCCGCAGGCCGCGAGTGAGGCTCGCGCGTCGTTCGGCGACGACGGCATATACGTGGAGCGATGTCTCGAGGGCGTCCGCCACGTCGAGGCACAGATCGCGGTCGACGAATCGGGGCGAGGCATCTGCCTCGGTGAGCGTGAATGTTCGATCCAGCGACGGAATCAAAAGATGATCGAGGAGGCGCCGTCGGCGTCGATCAGCGAGAGCCTGCGCCAGGACATCGCCAAGCTCGCCGTCGATGCGGCCGTGCGGTCCGGTTATCGCAACGTAGGCACCTTCGAGTTCCTTGTCGACGCGCAGAACAAGGCGTATTTCATCGAGGTCAACTCGCGGATCCAGGTCGAGCACACGGTGACCGAGATGACGACGGGCATGGACCTCGTGAAAGAGCAGATCGCCCTCGCGTCGGGCGAGCTCCTGTCATTCAGCGAGGAGCAGATCTGGGTGCACGGCCACGCCATCGAGTGCCGCATCAACGCCGAGGATGCCGAGGCGAACTTCGCTCCCTCGACCGGAGTGCTCACGAGTTGGCTTCCTCCGGCTGGTCCCGGGATCCGCCTCGACTCGCACTGCTTCCAGGGCTACGAGGTTCCCCCCTATTACGACTCGCTCCTGGCGAAGGTCATCGCATGGGGGCGTGATCGCCACGAGGCCGTCGCTCGCATGCAGCGGGCCCTTGATGAGTTCACGATCGTCGGCGTCACCACGAACATACCGGCGCACAAGAAGATCCTCGCGAGCGATCTGTTCCGCTCAGGCCAGGTGACGACCCACCTGATCGACACGGTCGGGGTGGACGCGCTCGCAGGCTGAAGCCGTCGCGAATGTGCGTCGTCGGCATATCCGCTGCGGTCTTGGTGCGTTAGATCGATGAAGATGGTCCGAACCTCGTCTGCCCTGTCGAGTAATCGATCGCTTCTCGTTCTGCTCGTTCTTGTTTTCGCCCTCCTGGCCGTGGCGGCGGGCCGGACGGTCGTCGGCGGCTCGTTCGGATCCTCGTCTCCGGTCTACGCGCCGGTCCAGAATCCCGCGTCAGTTGCTCCCGCTGTCGAAGCTCCGTCCGTCCCGGTGACCGCGGCGCCTGTGCCCGCCGAAACCGCGATTCCCCGCGGTAATCCGGCCGTCTCCGCACCGGCCTCGATCTATCCGGGGGCACCGAATGCGGCACCCGCGGCGACCGCCGTGCCTCGCCCCACGGTGCCGATCGGACCGGCGACAACCGCCGCGCCCGGACGCGACATCCATTCCATCGCGCCCGAAGACGCGGCGGCCGGATTTAGTCCGCCCTCAAACCGGGAGTAAAGGTCCGCACAAAAATCCACTTTCGTCTGCTCGACGAACAATAGAAAGCCCGCCCCCTCGCTTGACAACCCAACCAGCCGTGATGACTCTGACTAGCGCTCACGGGCTTGGGGGAGAGCTGAGCGGTCGGCAGCACCTCTGTGTCTGGGGCGCATCTCGTTGGAGGGAAGGCTCTTGAAGCCACGATTCATCGCATACCCCGCTGCCATCGCGCTCCTCGTTTCGCTCATCGCGGCGTCCGCCGCATCGTCCGCGATCGCGGATTCTGGCGTCACGCGTCAGATCGCGCTCGCTGGAACCGGATCGCCGATCACCGGTGAGTTCACGCCATCCGGAAGCGCAACCGACCTCGAATTTCCCGCGCAGGAGGATGAGGCCAGCCCCGCATCCTTCGATGGGACCATCGATCGCTCGCTCTCGCGTGGTAGCGGAAGCGGTCTCGTAACCGCGACCGCCAAGAAGGTGAAATCGAACCCGCAGCTCGGCACGAGCTTCGAGGGACTCAACTTCTACCAGCAGCGCTTCGCGCGTGGGGGCAATCAATTCTCCGTCGAGCCGCCCGACCAGGGCATGTGCGTCGGGAATGGCTACATCGTGGAAGCCGTGAATGACGTCTTTAACGTCTTCAATTTCTCAGGCCAATCTGTCCTGCCCGATAACACGAGCACGAACATCGTCGCCGACCATCCCCGCAACGTGAATCACGCGATCGACCTCAACTCGTTCTTCCGATACCCGGCGGCGATCAATCGCACCACGGGCGTCCGTGGGCCGAACGTCACTGACCCAACCTGTTATTACGACGCTCAGACGCAGCGCTTCTACCTGGTCGTCCTGACGTACAACCTGTCCAGCGATTTGACTCAGTTGGTCGAGAACCACCTCGACATCGCCGTCAGCGCGACGTCGAACCCAACAGGGGACTGGAACATCTACAAGGTCGACGTCACGAACGACGGAACCCACACGATCAAGGACAATGAGTGCCCGTGCCTCGGTGACTATCCGCACATCGGGGCAGACGCGAACGGTTTCTATGTCACCACGAATGCCTACCCGTGGAACGGCGGCGGATTCAACGGCGCGCAGGTCTATGCATTCTCGAAGCGCCAACTCGCGTCGGGCGCCACTACCGTGAAAGTGACCCACATCGACACATTCGCCTCGGTCAATGGCGCGATGACCGCTGAAACCCCGAGCCTCAAGCAGCCCGGGTTCACTGTTTGGCCGGCGCAGTCGCCGGGAGCCTCCTCGTACGAGCTCGGCGCTGGCGGTACCGAGTACTTCCTGAGCTCGAATGCCGCCGACGAGGCGACGCACCCGGTGAGCGGAACGGGTGGCGACTACACCTCGAGCCAGATCGTTCTATGGGCGTTGACCAACACATCGTCACTCGACTCGGCGACACCCTCGCTGACACTGACGAACACCGTTCTCGGCGTGGGCGGGTACGCGATTCCGCCCAAGGCTGACCAGCCGGGCTCGGGCAGCGCTCCGACAACTACGACACCCCAGGGCCATTGCCTCAACGACACCACCACGCTGGTCACCAACGGAGTTGTCCAGACGACAGGCTGTTGGAAGCTTCTCGTCGGCACCGCGGCACATAGCCGCGGTACGGAAGTCATCTCCCGCCTTGACTCGAACGACACACGAATGCAGCAAGTGATGTACGCGAACGGCAAGGTGTGGGGTGCACTCGGCACCGCAGTCACCTTCACCACCCCGGCGCCGCACAACACGGCTGGCGTCGCCTGGTACATCGTCAAGCCGGACATTTCGACCGGTTTGGTCGCAGGCAAGATTGCTTTGACCGGCACGAGCGGATACGCCGATAGGAACATGGTCTATCCGGCGATTGGCGTAACGCCGAGCGGCCGCGGCGTCGTTGCCGTGACGGTTGTCGGTGCCGAGATCTTCCCGAGCGCCGGATACGCAGCCATCGACGCGCAAGCCGGCATGGGCGACACCCAGGTCGTGCCCGGCGGCGCTGGGGCAGCGACCGATGATGGCTTCACGAACTACAAGCAGACCCTAAATCGCGCGGTCCCGCGCCCCCGTTGGGGCGACTACGGCGCTGCGGCGGTCGACGGGAACTCGATTTGGATCGCGAGCGAGTACATCCCGAACTCCTGCACTTACGACGATTGGCTTGGACCGTTCAAGGTCGGCGGCAGCGGCGACAACATCCTCGGTACCTGTGCCGGACCGTCCAACGGACCTGGCCTGCGCGGTGCGAGCGGCAACTGGTCGACCCGCATCACCCAGTTCACTCCGTAACCGCACAACCTCGCTGAACGTGAAGGGGACCACCGCAAGGTGGTCCCCTTCTTTGTCTCTAGACTCGCTCGCGATGTCCACGCTCGACAAAGCCGCGATCGAAGCCATCATCCCGCACCGTGATCCATTCCTCTTGATCGACCGCGTCACCGAGCTCGAGCCGGGCGTTCGCGCGGTCGCTGAGCACACCTTCACCGGAAACGAGTGGTACCAGCCGGGCCACTTTCCCGGTAACCCGATCGTCCCCGGCGTCATCCTCGTGGAATCGATGGCCCAAACAGCCACCATCGGAGCGATGGCCCATCCCGACTACCGCGAGGGGCTCGGTCTCTTCGCGGGCATCGAGGAGATGCGCTTCAAGCGCATGGTCAAGCCGGGCGACACCGCGCGGTTCGAAGCGACGTTCGAGAAGATGCGACGGGGGTTCGCGCGGGTCGCGGTCCGCACGATGATCGGAGACGAGCTCGCCGCCGAAGGAACGATCCTCGCCATCTTCCAGCCCAAGGCGAAACCGGCGCCGTGAACAGGACCGTCGAGATCATCGGCGTGCCGATGGACTTGGGCGGCAACCGCCGCGGGGTGGACATGGGTCCGTCGGCGATCCGCTACGCGGGTCTTCGTGACCGCCTCGCGGGTCTCGGCTACTCCGTCCGCGATCGCGGGAACGTCCGCGTCGCCGACCGTGACGAGGGAGCGACCAAGAACTTCCGGCAAGTCGACAAGAACGAGCTCGCCAAAATGAACGGCCGGGCGCACCACGTCGACGAGATCGTCCGAGTGCTCAAGGATCTAGCGAGCGTCGTTGCCGACATCGAGCGTGCGGGGAACATCGCGATCGTTCTCGGGGGAGACCACTCGATGGCGATCGGGACGCTCGCGGGGATCGCCCACGGCGGTCGGCGCCCCGGGGTTATCTGGATGGACGCGCACGGCGACAGCAACACGCCGAAGACGTCGCCCTCCGGGAACGTGCACGGCATGCCGTTCGCGGTGGCCTTCGGCCTGGCAGCGGACCCGTTCCCGAAGGAGCTCCGCGGCTCCGTCGATGGCCACAGCGGCGTGCTCATCGCGCTTCGCAGCGTCGACCAAGGCGAGAAGGAGAACATCAGGTCTGCCGGCGTGACCCCGATCACGATGGCGGACATCGATCGCCTGGGAATGAGCGGGGCGATGGAGAAAGCGATCGCAGTCGCCTCCAAAGGCGACGGTATCCACCTCTCGCTCGACATGGATGCGATCGATCCGGACGAAGCGCCCGGTGTCGGCACGCCCGTCCGCGGAGGGCTCACCTACCGCGAGGCCCAGCTCGCGATGGAGATGCTCGCCGCCTCTGGGAAGCTCCGCTCGCTCGAGATCGCGGAGGTCAACCCGATCCTCGATCAGGGCAACCGGACGGCGGCGCTCGCCGTCGAGCTCGTCGCGTCGGCGCTGGGGCAGACCATCCTGTAGCGGCGCGCCAATTGCAGCGCCAGCACGCGTGGCCGCACGCGTCCTCCTCGTTATTGCGCTCCTTCTCATCGTTGCTGTCGCCGTGATCGCGATCTTCGCGCGCTCGCGTCAGGACACGACCGGGGTGACATCGCCGACGCCGACGCCGACCCCGACCGCGACGCAGAGCCCGACTCCGACCGCCAGTCCGTCTCCTTCTTCGACGGCCGCTCCCAGTCCGACCGCGTCGCCGTCCGCGAGCGCGACGTTCGCCGGTACGCCCTACGTGAACACAACCTGGCAGTACAGCCTCGTCCTCCCGTCGCCGTACCGGCACTCGGACGTGCTGTCGTTGAAGTCGCCACCGCCGGACCCCGGACAGCCGAAGGGTTCGGACGGGTTTACGCCGCGTACGCCCCAGGACGAAGCTTCGCTGAACAAGAGCTGCGAGACCGCGTGTGAGATCTGGAATTACGCGGCCGACGTCGAGGTCTGGACGAACGCGCCGTCCATGACCGCTCGCGAGTGGGCCGACGATCCGAGCCGCGCCGGAGTGTCCGCAGGCCAGCGTGTCGAGGACTTCACGCTCAACGGTCGTCCCGCCGCGAGGATCATCAACGGCACACGCGGACCGCTGACCTATGTGGTCGCCAACGGAGGCCGCATCTACGTGATGAGCTACAAGATCTACGAGGGTTTTGCGGTACCGCCGGGCGCCTCGAAGGACAAGCTCGAGGCGATCATGAATTCCTTCCGGATCGTTCCCTAAGCGCGCCGGCGACAGCTGCGTTCCCTCGCTCGGTCGCGATGTCCGCCGCGGTCTTTCCGTCGTTGTTTCTAATTGCGGGGTCGGCGCGATGCTTCATGAGGAGCTCGAGACTGGCGCGGTCGCCGGTGAACGCGACCGTGTGCAGGGGCGTCGACCCGGACTGGCTCCGCGCATTTGGGTCGGCGCCTCTGGCGAGCAGCATCCGCACGATCTCGACGTCGCTCGCACCCGCGTCCGTCGCCACCGCGGAGTGCAGTGGCGTGAAGCCGCCGCTGCGTGAGCCCGGTTGCGGATCGGCCCCCGCGTCGAGCAGGTAGCGGACGACGTCGCGCCGTTTGAAGAAGGCTGCGAGCCCGAGAGCGGAGTACCCGTCGGGCGCGACGCCGTTCGCCTGCGCCGGATCGCGGCCCACGAGCTCGCGGATGCGAGCCACATCACCGGCCGCGGCAGCCTCGAAAATGTTGAGGATCGGCCCTCGTCGAAGGATCGCCGCCGCGATCTCACTCCGGCCGCGGTAGAGCGCGGCAAGGATGGGCGAGAGCCCGCTCTCGTCATGCGCGTCGACGAGTCCCCGGTCACGCTCCAGGAGTCGTTCGACAGCCTCTGCGTCGCCGCCTCTGATCGCTGTGAACAGCTCGGTCGCCACGTTCGCCTCCCCGTTTGCAATTAGTTAGCGTTGCTAACTAATATCACCGCGTGGCGGGACGTGCAAATCGACGCCGCGCGGGCGAGGTCGCCGATCGACTGCACTCCGCCGCGATCCATCTGCTGCGGCGTGCGCGCCGGACCGACCCACTCACCGGCGTCTCGCCGGCACAGCTTTCCGCCCTATCCGTCCTGATGAGCAGCTCCAAGACGGTCGGCCAGCTCGCGGCCGCCGAACAGGTCCGCGCACCGACCATGAGCCGGCTCGTGAGCGAGATGGAGCGAGCCGGTATTGCCCGCAAAGTGACCGACCGCGACGACGCCCGCGTGGTGCGCGTCCACGCGACACCGAGAGGCCTTCGCCTGCTCTCGCGCGGGCGCGACATGCGGATCGAGGGGATCGAGCGGCTCCTCAATGAGCTCGACCTGGACGACCTCGCGACGGTCGAGCGCGCGGTCCGCACGATCGAGCGACTTCTCGGACAGCGCCCCGCCCCACGCTGACCGGTCTACCCTCATGGGCAGGGGAGGTCGTGCAGCTCAGCATTTACGACACCCTTCAACGGCGCGTCGTCCCGCTCACCACCGAGCGGGCCGGCGAGGTGCGGATGTACACGTGCGGTCCGACCGTCTACCGGCCGGCCCACCTCGGAAACCTGCGCTCCTACCTGCTCGCGGACTGGATCCGACGGACGCTCGAGCACTTCGGCAACACCGTGGTCGCGGTCAAGAACATCACCGACGTCGGCCACATGCGCCAGGACGCGGTCGAGCGAGGCGAGGACAAGGTCATCGCCGCCGCCCTTGCCGAGGGGAAGACCCCAAAGCAGATCGCCGAGTTCTACGAGACGCGCTTTCATGAGGACGAGCGGCGGCTCGGGATCCTCGCTGCCACGCGCTTTCCTCGCGCGACCGATCACGTACCCGAGATGATTTCGATCATCGAGCGGCTGATCGCGCGGGGCCTCGCGTATGAAGTCGAGGGCGCGGTCTATTTCGCGGTCAAGCGCTTTGCCGGCTACGGAAAGCTCTCGGGCAACGTCGGCGAGGCGCTTCGGCAGGGCGTCCGCGCCGAGATCGCTCCCGACAAACATGACCCTGTCGATTTCGCGCTCTGGAAGAAGGCCGAGGCCGGTCGGGCGTTGACCTGGGACTCACCGTGGGGGCGCGGCTTCCCAGGGTGGCACATCGAATGTTCGGCGATGAGCACGAAATACCTCGGCGAGCGCTTCGACCTGCATACCGGCGGCGTCGACAACATCTTTCCGCACCACGAGGACGAGATCGCGCAGTCCGAAGGCGCTTACGGACACGCGTCGGTCCGTCACTGGGTCCACGGGCAGCATCTCCTCGCCGACGGCGTGAAGATGGCGAAGTCGGCGCGCAACACGGTGACGATCGACGAGCTCGTCGAGCTCGATATCGATCCGCTGGCCTTCCGTTACCTCTCCCTGCTCACGCACTACCGCGCCCGGATGCAGTTTTCGCTCGGGGCGCTGCGACAGGCGGCGGAAGCGCTCGACCATCTCCGTCAGCGCGTGCGCCACTGGTCGCAGGTTCCGAGCGGCGACCCGACGCATACCGCGCTCGACGCCCGGTGGCTCGAGCCATTCGGTCGTGCGCTGGCCGACGATCTGAATCTGCCCGCCGCGGTGGCGTGGCTTCAGCGCTGCGCCGCCGACCGCGAGATCTCGGACACCGAACGACTCGCTGTGTTCCTTGAAGCGGACAAGGTCCTCGGCCTCGATCTCGCGTCGGTCGCCGCCGAGCACGTGAAGGCGCCCCGGGAGGTGATCGCCTCGGTCGAGGAACACCGTGTGGCGCGCGCGTCGCGGGATTTTCAGCGGGCTGACGACCTGCGCGCGGCGTTCGGCGGCTACCGCGTCGAGGATCAAGCCGCGGACCGAGCGGTCGTATCACGTGGCGACCTCCGAGTTCCGGCGCGCGAGCGGAAAACGATCTCATCGGCAAAGGAGGTTCCCGATCGGCGCGGCGAAGCGCCGACCCGCTCGTGGACCGTCGGGATCGTCACGCACGAGTACCCTGCCGATCTCGCACGGTGTCTTAACGGCGTGCTCGCGTTTCTCCCCGCGGACGGCGAGGTCTTCGTTCTTGATTCGGGCTCGCGCGGCGAGGCGCAGCGACGGATCCGCGACATGGTGGCGCGGGACGGGCGCGTCGAGGCGTACTTCGCCGACCGCGAGCTGGGCGAGGGCGCGGCCCGCAACGCCCTGGTTCGGCTGGCGCGGGGCCGCATGCTCCTCATGCTCGATTGCTCAGTCGAGGTCACCGGCGATCTTTTCGGACCGTTGGCGCAGGTGCTCGCCGACGCCGGGATGGGGCAGGCTGGTCCGTGGGGGCTTCGCACCACCGATCTCAAGCATTTCGACGAGGTGACGACCGGTGATGCCGAGGCGATCCAGGGTTATTGCGCCGCTGCCAGGCGCGAGGTCCTGCTCGAGATTGGCGGCTTCGACGAGCGCTACCGGTTCTACCGAAATCTCGACATCGCCGTCTCGCTCGGCATCCGCGAGCGCGGTTACCGCGTGATGGCCGTAGGCGCCGGCTGCGCACGACGGCATCCCCATCGCGTGTGGGAATCGCTTTCTGAAGACGAGCGGCTCAAGCGCAGCCGGCGCAATTTCGATCGCATGTACCGGCGCTTCCACGGGAAGCCCGTGTTAATCACCGACACCGACGGGGTGGGTCGCCCGCCACACTGACACCCGAACGCCATCCGCTCGACACGATCGGACTATGGCCGTGGGGTCACCCGGTCGGTAGCGTGACTATGGCTTGGTCACCTGGTCACTCCTCCCGAGAGCCCTCGCGCACCGCAGCGCACTGGTGCGCCTCGCAACCGCCGCCACGATCGGTGTCGTCGGCTTCGTCGTGGCGTGGACCGTCGCGTACGTCGTGTTGCCGGAAGGAGCGACGCGCTTCACGCTCGGGATCCTCCCGACCCTCGATGCTCGCAGCGACTCCGCCGGGGTCGCGGCGACCCTCTTCGTGTGGAACGCCGCGTTCGGCTTCGGCGTCATCGCGCTCGCGAGCCTCTACAGCGTCGGGCCGATCTCGCTCGCGTACTTCGCGCCGTGGACGTGGCTCGTGCGGTTCGGCATCGCGCTGGGCACGAACTCGTTCGCGCTGTTCGTCCCAGGCGCGCGCATCCCGCCGCTCGACATTCGATCGATCGTGTCTCACGCGGGGATCCCGGAGCTCATCGCGTACATCGTCCTCGCGACAGTGCTGGCGAACGCCTCGCTCTGGAGGCAGCGCCGCATCACCGACCGACACCTCGTTCGGGTCCGGCACCTGCGCGACATCCGGCTGACCCGGATGGAGCTCTCGCTCGTCGCGGTCGCCTTCGCGCTTCTCGCCGGCGCGGCGCTCTTGGAAACATCCCAGATCGCGCGACTCCAGGCCCTCTAAAAAGGACCGCCTCGCTAGACTCGACCAATGCAGAACGGCGAGCGCCGCCGTGTCGTGGTGACGGGTCTCGGCATGATCACCCCCCTCGGCTCGACGGTTGAGAAGACCTGGGACGGCATCATCGCGGGGAGGAGCGGGATCGGCCCGATCACCCGCTTTGATGCGACCGGCCTCGACACCAGGATCGCCGGCGAGGTGCGTGACTTCGATCCGCTCGACTACATGGACCGCAAAGAAATCCGCCGCTCCGACCGTTTCGTGCATTTCGCCGTCGCCGCTGCCGGGCAGGCCCTCCGGTCGGCCCGCATCGAGATCACACCGGAGCTCGCGCCGCGTATCGGGGTCGCCTTCGGCTCGGGGATCGGCGGCGTGGAGACCCTCGTCGATCAGGTCCTCATCCACGACAAAGACCCGCGGAAGGTCTCGCCCTTCCTGATCCCGATGATGATCATCGACATGGCGGCCGGTGAGATCGCGATGAAGTACCGGGCGAAGGGCCCGAACATGGGGCACGTTTCGGCGTGCGCGTCGAGCGCGAACGCCGTGGGCGAGGCCGCCGAGATCATCCGCCGCGGCCAGGCGGACGTGATGCTCGCGGGTGGCGCCGAGGCGGGCCTCATCAAGATAGCCATCGGCGCGTTCAATCAGGCTCGCGCGCTGTCCACCCGGAACGACGCGCCCGAGAAGGCCTCGCGACCGTTCGACAAGGACCGCGACGGCTTCGTGTTCAGCGAAGGCGCGGGCTGCCTGGTCCTCGAGGATCTCGAGTTCGCGCGCGCGCGCGGCGCCACGATCCTCGCCGAGTTCCTCGGGTACGGCATGTCCGCGGACTCGTACCACGTGACGGCGCCACCGCCGGGCGGCGAGGGCGCCGTGCGCGCGATGCGCATGGCGATCGCGGACGCCGGCGTCAAGCTCGAGGCGATCGGTTACGTCAACGCGCACGGGACGTCGACTCAGGCGAACGACGGCGCCGAGACCGCGGCTCTCAAGACGGTGTTCGGCGACCACGCGCGCAAGCTCGCGGTGTCGTCGACGAAATCGATGACCGGGCACACCCTGGGCGCCGCCGGCGCGATCGAAGCCGCGCTCTGCATCCTCGGCATGCGGAATGGACTTCTCCCGCCCACGATCAATCAGGAGACGCGGGATCCGGAATGCGACCTCGACTACGTACCGAACCGCGCGCGAAAGGCGAAGGTCGACCTGTCGCTCTCGAACTCCATGGGGTTCGGCGGGCACAACGTCGCGCTCGTCATAAGCCGCGAGGCCGCCTGATGCCCGATCCGCGCAAGGTCCGTGCCGACGCCAACGCCCTCGTGGCTGAGCTTCTCGAGCGTCTCGCGCACGCGGAGGTGAGCGAGCTCGAGGTGAAGCGCGGCGGCGTGCGCGTTCGGGTGGCCAAAGACGGCGCCCGCGTGGCCGCGAGCGCGTCCGGCATCGCCGAAGTCCCGCACGTCGCGCCCGCGGCGCCGGCCGCGCCGGTGAAGGAGCTCCCCACGGTGAACGCGCCGCTCACCGGGATCTTCTACCGCGCAACGTCGCCGCAAACCGAAGCCTTCGTGCAGGTGGGCTCGAGCGTGACGTCCGGAGACGTCATCGGGCTCATCGAGGCGATGAAGCTCTTCAACGAGATCCGCTCGACAGCGTCGGGGACGGTGCGCCGCATCTTCGCCGAGAATGGGCAGCTCGTCCGCGCTCATCAGCCGTTGCTCGAGGTAGAGCCGGCATGAATGCGCCTCGCTGCGTGATCTGCGGCGCGCCGCTCGGCGAGAGCGCAGTCCGCGTGCGTTACGAGGATCGGATGTACGCGTTCGACGTGCTCAAATGCAAGCGGATCTTTCAGGAAAATCCCGACCGTTATCTCGACGCGACGGGTGAAGTGCTCGAGGAGCCGCGCTAGTTAGGGCTAGACCGACGCGCGCGAGAGAGCCGACACGATGACGTCGCGGATGAGCCCCACCGGCATGCGATCGCTCACATACGCCATCGCCCGCATGAGCGGCGCGGGCTCGTTCGCGCGGACCTGCACCGCATAGACGACGGTCGGGACGCGGCCAGCAAGCTCCTCCACCGCCGCCGCGTCCGCTTTGCCGTACGAGCTCAGGATGGCGAAAGGCGCATCGGCCGCAATCTCCGAAGTGTCCTCCACGCGAAACAGCGAGAAGGGCAGCTCCACCGACCGCAGAAGTCGGAAGACACTGCCGTACGGATCGACCACCGGGATCGCGACGTCCAGCGCCATAGCCATGGCGAGAGATTGGTCCAGCGACGGATCGCCGTGAACACCCGGCCGGGGGAAGAGCCTCCCCCGATCGGGCTACCCGCCAACCGCGCGACCAGTCGGCACTGGAATCAGCTGTACGTAGTCAATGTCTTCAGGGTGACCGTAGAGCTCAACGACCGTCCCGGACTCCGTTCCCGGCGCCACGACGACTTGGTACCACCGCGCCAGACCGTTCGCGATCATGTCGTCCGATGGAGCCACATCCAGATAGCGGGTCGCTGGACCAGCCAGTCCGTACTTGAGCAGGATCGCCTGAATGTCGCGACACTGCGCGATCTTTATGAGGATCACTCCCGGCAGAGTTGGGACGCCGAGGCTCGGCTGACCGTTCACAGGCGCGTGCGGCGGCTCCGGCCAATTGGGGCTCGGAAGGACCCGGCACGTGTTCGATGGCCGCGCGGACCCTGCTTCGCTCAACACGGGCGCCGAACCCGGCCAAAGGGTCGACGGGGTCACCGTTGGAACGTCGGTCGTCACGGGTACCGGCGACATGACAACGGGAGACGCGGTCAGCTCGAGCGAAACGGCGACCGACAATCCGACCACCACGGTCGCAAGGACGAGGAGGACGCCCCACCGCAGACGGTTCGTGAGACCCATGTTTACGAGCAACTGCTCGCTGAGTACTGCCGACACACGCTTGCCACGGCCCGCGCGCCGGGGTATTCGACGATCTCGAGGTTCGCGACCCCAGGCGCACCGGCGAGGAGGTCCATCCGCGCAACGGCGGCATACACGCGTGTTCCATCGTGCGACCACCACGCTTCGATGAATTCCACGGCGGTCCCAATCTTCGTCGCCGACGATTTACCAAGCTCGCGCGTGAATACGCCGTTTTGCGGACCCAGCGTGTTTCCCTGAATGAAGACAAAACGATCCTCGTTCGGGTCCCATGCCGGCGACCAGAGGTTGCTTCGTCCGATCGGCTCGAGGTCATGCTTCGCGGCGGTCACGAGGTCATACGTGTAGATCTCGCTCATTCCGCCGAACGCCGTGACTCCTCGGGTGATAACGAGTTGCGGCCTCTTCTCCCGCCACGCGAGGGCGTGTCCCGGTCCAACGATCGTCAGCGCACGAGTTGAGAGACGGACAATCCCGATCTCCGATCCCGATTCCCAGCCACGCCAGAGTGCGAGGGACTCGCCGTCCGGAGCCCACGCCATTGGCTGCCAGGTGCCATCCCCTTCGTTCCTGCTCACGTGCGAGGCGACGAGCGTGGGCGATCCGCCGGCAGTCGATCCGACGAGGACCCCGTCGGCATCGGAGAACGCGTACCACGAGCCGTCCGCGCTGAGCTTCCCCCCGAGGCAGCCGCCGCAGACCGTGATCCGATCTTCATAGAGAAGCGTGGTCATGCCGGATTCGATGTCCACGACATAGAGCGCGGCTCGGCCATTCGGACCGCGTCCGCTCACGAGCAGCCGCCGCCCGTCGCGCGACTCGCTGAAAGCGGGACCGGTGGGCTGCGCTTCGGACGTCGTTACGACTTCAATGGTGGTTCCGATCGCGAGGTCAACGAGCCAGATGCGCCCACCGGTTTCGGTTGCGCTCGCGAAGTAGCGGTGGTCGGCGGGGACCGCCATGCGCCGCACCATTACTGCCCTGCTCGCGACAGTTGTCCGTGTCGCAGTCGGACTGGGGGTCCCAGACGGATTGGCAAAGCTCGCCTCAGCCGATGGGGAACAGGCCGCCGCCGCGCAAACCAGTACCGCGAAGATCACTCGCCTCACGACGGACATGATCACTGCGCGATTGGGGGCTGTGGTTAGGGAAGCGTGACGACCGTGACCTAGTCTCAGACGATGCGGAACGCGGCACTGGCGGCACTGGTCCTGGCGATCGTCGTTGCAGCGGTCGCGTATGTGGGTGTCAGTAGGCCGGGCTCCTCGGTCGTTTCGACACCGACGCCGACTTCGACCCCGGATTTGAGCGCGCCTCCGTCCGCGACCGCCTCGCCGCCCGCGAGCGCATCACCGCCGGCCGCATCGGCCACCACATCGGCCGCACTCGGCGCCGTCACCATGCAGGTGACTCGCACGACCGTCCCGGTTGAATTCCGCTACGTCGTCCTCGGAGGCGGCGACGAGTTCCGTCTCGTGGTTCTCGACCTTAATGCCGGACGCGCCACACAGGTCGCGACCGCCCGACTCACGGTGCCGCCGGGCGGGGCGGCCGGGCCCTCCGCCGTGGTCTCTGCTTCCTTGGACGGCCGCACCCTCCTCGTGTCGTTCGACGTGCCCGAGGCGAGCGACAGCCTTTTTGTCGTCCGCCCGGAGACCGGCGACGCGAAGCTCCTGCTGCGTGGCGAGATCAGAGGCGCAGTGATCTCGGCGGACGGTGCGCGCATCGCGATAGGTCGCAACGACGAGGATCCCTCGATCACTGGACTGTGGGCTGGCACCACCGATGGCGCGATGCGGCGGCTCCTCGCCGATGATGCATCGTCCAACGGATCGCCGCCGCGCCCATACGCATTCTCCCCGGACAACGCTCTCCTCGCGTTCGGTCTTGGGCTCGGGGAAAGCGGGTGGCAGGCGATGGTGATAGCGGCCTCGTCCAAGGAGGGCCGCGTCGATCGCTCGAGCGGCGGTACTCAGATCATCGGGGCCGACGCGAGCATCATCGGTCCGGCCGTCGGCGCGGAGTTCCGTTCGGGGCGAGAGCTGTTCGTGTGGAGCTCGCGCTCGATGTTCGGCGGATCGACGGTCGCGTACCTCTATGACGTTGCCACGAAGCGGGCCACCGATCTTTACCGACCGAGTGCCGGCATCCTCATCGCGGCGGCCGCGTGGCGGCCGACGGCTGAGCAGTACGCCCTGATCGAGCAGCCCGAGTGCTGTGGACCCGGCGGAACGGCTTGGCTTCGCGGTAGGGACGGATCTTCCCGCAAGCTCGGCGACGCTGGGTTCGTCGTCGAGATGTGGTGGTCACGCGATGGATCGCACTTGTTCGCGCGGGTGGGTGGCGACGACTCGGTGGGCGGGATCACCGACTTGCTGACCGGGAATCGCATCATGCAGTTCTGCGTGCGGGGCGGCGGGCCGCCGCCCGCTCCCTGCACTTAGCCCGCGCCGAGAATCGTGATCGCTACCAGAGCGATGGACAGCGCCGACGCACCGATCGCAGTCCCGATCCCGACCCACTGCGAGAAGCGGCTGTTCGCGTGGTCACCCATGATCCGGCGGTCGCCGGCGAGCTTCAGGATGAAGACGAGCACGATGGGCAGAAGCAGGCCGTTCACGTTCTGCGAGACGAGGATCACCGGGATGAGCGGCACGTTCGGGGAGAGCACGATGAGCGCGCCCGCTACGACCAGCAGTGTGAAGAGACCCATGAACACCGGCGCCTCGCGAAAGTTCTTGCTAATCCCCGACTCCCACCCGAATGCCTCGCAGATCGCATAGCTCGTCGAGAGCGGCATGATCGTCGCGGCGAGTAGCGACGCGCCGAAGAGACCAACACCGAAGAGGAGCTGCGCCTGCTGGCCGGCGAGCGGCCCTAGGGCTTGCGCCGCATCGGCCGCCGAATCTACGTGGATGCCGGCCGGATGCAGGACGGCGCCGGCGACGACGACGATGAAGAACCCATTCAGTCCGGTCAGGATCGCGCCGAGCAGCACGTCGACGCGCTCGAACCGGTACTGATCCCTGTCGATGCCTTTGTCGACGACGGAGGCCTGTATGTAGAACTGCATGTACGGGGTGATGGTCGTGCCCACGAGCGCGAGCGCGGCGATGAGCGCCGCCTGGCCGATAGGGAGCGACGGGATGACCGAGTCGCGGACGACCTCGCCCCACGGGGGCCCGACGATGAATGCGCTGATCGGGTACGCGATGTAGGCGAGGACCAGAACGAAGAGCGCGCGCTCGACGATGCGGTAGCTGAAGAACACCACGAGCACCCAGATGAGGACGGCCGTGATCGGCACGGAGACGATGCGCTGCACCCCGAAGAGCTGAAGGCTCGCCGCGATGCCCGCGTACTCGGCGACGATGTTGCTGCCGTTCGCGATCAGAAGCGCGAGCATCGCCACGATCGTCCAGCGCACTCCGAAGCGCTCGCGGATGAGGTCGGAGAGGCCCTTGCCGGTGACTGCGCCCATCCGCGCGCACATTTCCTGGATAACGAGTAGGCCGGCGGTCGAGAGGAGCAGGAGCCACATCATCTCGAAGCCGTAGCGCGCGCCGACCGCGGTGTAGGTCGTGACCCCACCGGCGTCGTTGCCGGCGAACCCGGTGATGATCCCCGGGCCCATCACCGCGAGGAACGCGAGGATCGAGGCGCGACGAACGCGCGTGCGGCGACGGACCGCGGCGGCGGTCCTGATCACCTAGCGATCGACCGGAGCGACCTCTTTTTCCAGCCGCGCGGGAGCATGAGCTCGACCACGTCGTCCACGGTGACGGTCCCGAGAAGCTTCTTGCGAGCGTCAACCACGGGCAGCCCTAGCAGGTCGTATTTGGCGATGAGCGCGGCGACCTCTTCCTTCGGCGTCTCCGCGTCCACTTTTAATACGTTCGGATCCATGATGTCGCTCACTTTCGTCTCCGGCGGTGCGACGACGAGGTCCCGCAGCGACAGGACGCCCTCGAGCTTTCCCTCGCCATCGACGACGTACAGGTAGTAGGTGAGCTGAGGGTCGGGCTTCTTCGCGCGGAGCTCGTCGATCGCCTGCGCGGCGGTGAATTCTCTGGGAAGCGCGACGAAATCCGTCGTCATGATCCCCCCGGCCGAGTCCTCGGAATGCGTGAGGAGCTCTTCGACGTCCTTGGCTTCTTCCTTGTCCATAAGCTCGACGAGCTCGTCGCGGCGCTCCTCGGACAGGTCCTGGAGAAGGTCGGCGGCCTCGTCGGGATCCATCTCCTCGAGGATGTCCGCGGCGCGCTCTTCCGGAAGATCGCTGACGATCGCGGCCTGCATCTCGGGCTCGACCTCCTGCAACGCTTCCGCCGCGGTCTCGAGGTCGAGCTGCTGGAAAACGGCGATCCGCTCATCGGCCGTCATCTCCTCGACGATGTCGGCGATGTCAGCCGGATGCAGCAGCGCGAGCTTCGCGTGCGGGATCGTGAGACGGACCGCCGCGGTCTTGGCCGGAGCGTCGTGCGCCGCCTCCAGCGGCTCCACCAGATGCCAGGGGATGATCCCGCGTGGCAGCCGCCGCCCGGCGAGCCCCGCGACGCGCTCGGCCACGGACTCGGCGCCGACCCGGCGGAGCAGGCCGCGGAGCCCGACGTCGGCGCCGACGAGGCGCAGCTGGCCGTCGACTTCCGAGAGCTGGAGATCGTTCACACGGACGACCTTGGCGCCGTGTGTGTCGACGATCTGCTTGTCGAGGAGGTCCCGCGCGAGACGGAGCGCCTCCGCCGGAAGCTGCGCTTCGGGGGTCGTCTCAAGGCGGTTGCGAAGGCGGAAGTGACCGATCTCCTGCGCGAGATCGCCCCAGCGCAGGACCTTCTCGCCGGAGGGCGTCGAGATGATGGCCCACTGCGCGGCCGGGAACTGCCCCTGCGGCACGACCGCGATGTCCGCGAGCTTGCCCACCTCGTTGCCGTTCGGCTCGATGACCCTGCGGTGCTGTATTTCCGACAGGTACGGCACGACGCCGGAAGCGTAA
>WNGI01000236.1_pt1 | contig 38821 bp, 35 predicted proteins | sample 5400621 | NCBI WGS metagenome assembly WNGI01 (sample SAMN13153374, study PRJNA577476) | soil metagenome | isolation source: 20 cm soil or saprolite under Garry oak tree replicate 1 | place: USA:California | collected 2016-06-15
GCGCCCGCGAAGGCGAGTCTGCGAGCGCGATGGCGGGAGACGCCCGGATCGAGATCGGTCGTACTCTGCCCGAATACCGGGCGACGACGCTCTCGGGGACACCGGTGGAGCTCGGCGGTCGCAGCGGTCCGCTGACGCTGGTCAACGTGTGGGCGACCTGGTGCACCTCCTGCCGAGAAGAGATGCAGGATCTCGGCGCCATTTACCACGACTACGCGCCGCGTGGGGTGCGTGTCGTCGCGGTGAGCGTCGACGCTGGCAGCGAGACGCTCGTGCGGCGATTCGTGCAGCGCGAGTCGCTCGCCTTCCCCGTGGTGCACGACCAGGCCGGAACGATTCAGAACCAGTACCACGTCGTCGGCGTGCCGACGAGCTATCTCATCGGGGCCGACGGTCGCCTGCTCTGGCAGCACGTCGGCGGAATTCACGGCAACCTGCCGACGGTCCGCGTCGAGCTGGAGAAGGCGCTGCGGTAACGAGCTACCTATGCTCATGGGAAAGCAAAACGGCGCCTCGAGTGAGGCGCCGTGAGCTTACGTGATACAGGTTCTTAGTGGAGGCGCGGGGATTCGAACCCCGGTCCGAGACAAGATCGACCACAGCGTCTACGTGCGTGTTCCATTGATTGAGGTCTCCAGCCGCTGGCCAATGGACAGCCCACTTCTGGACAAGTCTTTCTTGATTTCGCTAGCCGCCGGAAGACGCAGCGACCGACTATCCCAAATTTTCGATACCCTTAAAGCCGCCTTGGGAGGGCTTCTCTATGGGCAGGTGCGGCAACTCCTAAGAGTTACGCAGCCAGGGCCAAGTTTTGGTTGGCAGTTAAAAAAATCCCCAAGGGTTTTACCAGGACCTGAGAACCTGGGCACGCGGCCACAGCTTCACTAACCCCGTCGAAGCCAGTCGCCCCCGTTCAAGTCGAAGCCAGTCGCCCCCGTTCAAGCAGTATAGCCAAAACAAGGTCGTAAGTCAATCGAAATCTAATTAACAACCTGGTTTAAGAGCGCTCGCTAAGCCTCTGCGGGCGAGTGTTTTACACGACGTGCCTCAAGCCGCTGCTGGGGCGGACTCAAGGTCGGCGCTTTCGTCGCTGAGCGCAGTTACTACACCGGCGTCGTCGTAGCGATGCGGGTTCGCGAGGTACGATGCGAATACGTCCTCGACCTCGGAAAGGCTCACCACCGCGTGGAGCTTTCGCCTCAGCTCGGCCGACCCAGGGACCCCCTTCACATACCAGCCGAGGTGCTTTCTAAACTCGATCGCGGCACCGCGGGGATCCGCCTCGTACTCCTCCGCCATACGCGCGTGCTCGAGTGCGATCTCGAACCGCCGCTCGATCTTGGGCGCTTCCGGTTTGGGCTTCCCTTCCAGGAGAGCCCGGGTCTGGTCGAAGATCCAGGGCTGACCGAAAGACCCGCGCGCGATCATGATTGCCGCGCACCCCGTCTCTCGCTGCATCCGAACGGCATCCTCAGCCGTCTTGATGTCGCCGTTGCCGATCACGGGAATATCCAGAGCGGCGGCAACCGCGCCGATTTCCTCCCAGCGGGCGCTGCCGCTGTACATCTGCGTTCGGGTGCGAGGGTGAAGTGCGAGCGCTCTCGCGCCCGCGTCCTGACAACGAAGGGCGATATCTACCGGAAGGCGGGTTTCCTCGCTCCACCCGCTTCTGATCTTCACCGTAACTGGCAGGTGCGTGCTCGACGATACTGACCGGATCACCGACTCCACGAGCGAAAGATCCTTCAGGCAGCCTGAACCACCATTGCGCCGAACGACTTTCTTCACTGGACAGCCGAAGTTGATGTCGATGAACTCGGGCTGAAACACATCGGTGACGAGACGCGCCGCTTCTCCCATCGCAATCGGGTCGGCGCCGAAGATCTGCACTCCGATCGGACGCTCATCCGCGCCGAAGCGGAGCTTGTCTAACGTCGCCGCGTTCTCACGCCGGATTCCCTCTGCCGAGAGAAACTCGGTGACCACGACGTCGGCGCCAAAGCGGCGGCAGAGTCTCCGGAACGGAGACTCCGACACACCGGCCATCGGCGCGAGATAGAGCGGGATGTCGTCCCGGACCTTGAATGGAAATCGCATCTCAGTACAAGCTAAGTGAGACACCCAAGTGCTTGCAACATCGTGGTTTGACTCTCGCGCTGGCCACGCGTAACTTCTGTCCTTCGCGCGCACGAACTGGCCACTGTCGGGGAGCTGATGGAACTACGCGATTTTTTCTCTGAAGACGCGATCAAGCTGGAGCTCGAGGGAACCACCAAGGACGAGATCCTCAAGGAGCTGATCGGCCTCCTCGGCCTCGACGACAAGTCGGAAGGAATGTTGTTCAAGATGTTGAAGCGCCGCGAGAATCTCGGATCGACGGGCATCGGTCGCGGGATTGCGATTCCCCACTGTCGCTCGCTCGTGGTGTCGAAGCTCCGCGTCGCTTTCGGAAGAAAGACTGTAGGGGTCGACTTCAAGGCGATAGACGACAAGCCGGTGTTCTTTTTCTTCCTGATCGTAGCTCCGCCGCTGGAGGTATCCAATCAGTACTTGCCGGTGCTTGGCAAGATTGCGCAGTTCAGCAAGGAGTCCGACGTTCCCGATCGGTTGCTCAAGCTGAAGGAGCCGAGGGAGTTCATGCAGTTGCTTGAAGAGAAGAATCTCTAGTGGCAACTTAGAACTACGCTGCTACCCGCGACCCGCTCTTCGCTGCCCGCCTCGCGCTAACTACGTCTGGACCGCACTTGTGCAATTCAGTACACAGGCAACGCCGTGTACTCGCGCCACACACGGCCTGTCCCGACGATCGCAGCGACTAGCGCGAAGCGTTCTGCGGGCAGCGGGTAGCAGCGTCGGTGGCAGCGGCAGTTCTTATTCCCACTCGATCGTCGCCGGCGGCTTTGAACTGATATCGTAGACAACGCGATTTATCCCCGGCACCTGATTGATGACGCGAGTGGATATCCTCGCCAAAACTTCGTGCGGGAACGGGTACCAATCCGCTGTCATTCCGTCGGTGCTTGTCACTGCGCGCAGACCCAGCACGTTCTCGTACGTTCGCTCGTCGCCAAGTACACCGACACTTCGCACGGGCAGCAGCACCGCGAACGCCTGCCATATCTCGTCGTACAATCCCGCTTCGCGTATTTCCTCGAGGTAAAGCGCGTCCGCCTTTCTGAGCAAGTCCAGCTTCTGCTTGGTTACATCGCTTAAAATGCGAATGGCGAGACCGGGGCCGGGGAACGGGTGCCGCGCCACCATCTCTTCAGGAAGTCCAAGCTCGCGGCCAACGTTTCTGACTTCGTCTTTGAACAGCTCCCGCAACGGCTCGATCAGCTTGAATTTCATTCCCGGCTTGAGTCCGCCGACGTTGTGGTGTGTTTTGATCGTCACCGATGGGCCGCCGCGCGGAGAGAACGACTCGATCACATCTGGATACAAAGTGCCTTGCACCAGGAAATCGACATCATCTCCAACCTTGGCCGCGGCATCCTCGAACACGTCGATGAAGGTGTGTCCTATAGCCGTCCTCTTCTTTTCTGGATCCTCCACGCCGGCGAGCGCGCTGAGAAAGCGTTGCTCCGCGTCGATCGTGATCAGTTTGATGCCCTGATTCGCGCGGAATGTTCGCTCGACCTGTTCCCGCTCGTGGAGCCGCAGCAATCCCGTATCGACGAAAATGCACGTGAGCTGATCCCCGACGGCGCGATGCACGAGAGCGGCGGCGACCGACGAATCCACGCCGCCGGATAGTCCACATATCACGCGGGATTTGCCGACCATCTTCCGTATGCGCGTGATCTCCTCCTCGATGAACGCGCCGGCCGTCCATGTCGGCTCCGCCTTGCAGATCGCGAACAGAAAGTTCGAGATGATCTCTCCGCCACGTGGAGTGTGCGCGACCTCCGGATGGAACTGAACTCCGAAGGTTGGGCGCGTTTCGTGACGGAAAGCGCTGATCGGATTTCCGTTGCTCTCCGCGGTCACGCGATAGCCCTTGGGCGGCTTCTCGATGTGATCGCCGTGACTCATCCAGGCAGTGACGGGCTCCTTCGTCGAGAAACCGGCGAACAAGCCCTTCGGCTCCAGAACCTTCATCTCGGCGCGCCCGTACTCCCGGCGATCGGTGCGGATCACCTGTCCGCCTTCGATGTGCGCAATGAGCTGCATTCCGTAGCAGATGCCGAGCACCGGGGCGATGTCGAAGATGGCGGGATCGGCTAGCGGGACGTTGTCGCCGTACACGGAGTTGGGTCCGCCACTCAAGATGATCCCGGTGGGCTTCCATTCACGAATCCACTCCACGCTGCGGCTGGGCGGATGGATCTCCGAATACACGCGAGCCTCGCGAACGCGCCGGGCAATCAGTTGCGTGAATTGTGAGCCGAAATCGACAATGAGGATCCGGCTGCTCATAGAGTGATGTTCTCTACCTCTCCGGTGTCTGTGTCGAGAATCGCGGCCGTGCATTTACCGTGGATCCAGCCACAGGCTTCGCCGGGGTTGATGACGACCGTGGTCCCAATCTTCTTCTGCGACTGAAGGTGCGACGAGCCGTGAATCACGAAATCGTGGGACTCAATGGAGCGGGAGCTCACCTCCGCGATGTCGTGGACCAGCAAGACGCGCTTTCCTCCAACCTCGAAGCTGTGTGGCGACTCGTAGATCTCAGTTCCCATCCCGCGCGCCGCGTAAGCACTCAGAGTCTCGCGGTCCCCATCGTTGCGGCCGAAAACGCCGAGGAGCGCCATACCCCGTTGGTGAAAGCCAGCGAGAGAGAATGGCGAGCAGTAATCGCCAGCGTGCATTACCATTGCGATGCCTTTAGAGGCAAACCGGTCGAGGAGGTCGGCGATCGCGGGAACACGGTCATGGGTGTCGGACATGATCCCGATCCGCACCTACGCATTCCTCCACGCCGGAGATTTCTCCTCGTTGCGGATTAAATCGTCGTAGCTCTCGCGCCTGGTTATCACGGCGAATCTGTCTCCGTCGACGAGCACCTCCGCGGGCCGCGGGCGCGAGTTGTAGTTTGAGGCCATTACGAATCCGTAGGCTCCGGTCGACTGCACCGCAAGAAGATCGCCCGGCTGCGCGTCGTCGATCTGCCGGTCGAGGGCGAGAAAATCGCCGCTCTCGCATATTGGGCCGACGACATCGGCAACCGTTGTACGGCCGGTGGGATTCACCGACTCGATCCGATGGAAGGCGTTGTAGTGCGATGGCCGGAGCAGATCCGTCATCCCCGCGTCGGCGATGATGAATTCCTTGCCGCCGCTACGCTTTCTGTAAAGAACGCGTGTCAGCAAGACTCCCGCGTTGCCGACAAGGAAGCGCCCTGGCTCGAGGATGATCTTGAGGCCGGAGCCACCCACCAGCGCACTTATAACTTCCCCGAAATGACCGACGTCCACGGTACGCTCGGCGTCGTAGGTGACGGCGAGTCCACCCCCGATGTCGAGATATTCCAGGCGGACCTTGGTATCGCGCTCGATCTCGCGGCGCAGGTGGAGCAACCGCTGCAGTCCCACTTCGTACGGAGCGAATTGTGAGATCTGGGAACCGACATGCATGTCGAGACCGAGGAGCCGGATATTCTTGAGCGTGGCAGCCACCTTCGCGACGGAAAGTGCCTCGTCGAACGGGATGCCGAACTTCATGCCTTTTTCGCCCGTGCGAGTGTAGGGGTGTGGGGTGTCGACGAGGACTTCCGGATTCACACGCAGCGCGACAGGAGCGACGACGCCAAGCCGCTTCGCTACCGCATCGAGGGCGTGCAGCTCCTGCTCTGACTCCACGTTGACGAGGAGCACCTCGGCACGGAGCGCTTCCTCCATCTCTCGCTGCGTCTTGCCGACTCCGCTAAACACAATGTCGCGTCCGGAGTATCCCGCTTTGAGCGCGCGGAACAGCTCGCCACCAGACACTATATCGAGACCGGCGCCGAGCTCGCGGAGGAGCGCGAGAATCGCGATGCTCGAATTGGCCTTTACGCTGTAGTGCAGTCGTGCGTCGAGCTTCCCCATCGCTTCATGTAGGCGCCTGTACTGGTCCCGGATAGCAAGCGAGCTATAGACGTAGCAGGGCGTGCCGATCTCCCGCGCAATGACGTCCAGTGAAACGCCCTCGCACCGGAGTCCCGACGCATCCCTCGGAAACGCTTCATCGCGTACAGCCGCTTCTTTGACTCGACTCGCCGACATCTCCCGCGCGCTCAGTATGCCTTTGCCCACAGCGCCTCGGCGGTCGAAGTCCGGCCGCACTTGAGACAGGTCTTGGGCGGCTCGGCAGATCTGAACTCCTCGTCTGGCAGGAGGCGTATCGTGGCCTTGGTCTCTTCCTTGATCGCGGCCTCGCACGCCGCATCGCCACACCAGCCGGCGTAAACGAAGCCGCCGGCTCCATCCATCACCTCGCGAAAACGGTCGTAAGTGATTCCGCCGCGGATGCTGTTCTGCTCCCGCCGCTCGCGCGCGTCGATCAGCATCGTCTCCTGAATCAGGTGCAGCAGATCGGCCGCATCTTCGCCGACCGACGTGAGCGATACCGCGCGCTTCACGCCGGTGTCGCGCCTTACCAGAACCGCCTGATTCTGATCGAGATCCCGCGGGCCGAGCTCCAGACGCAGAGGAACTCCTCGCAGCTCCCACTCGTAATACTTGGCGCCCGGCTTCACACCTTCGCGATCATCGACGTGCACCCGCAAACGCCCCGGGATTCGGCGCTCCCAGCCGAGCAGACTCTCTTTCACCAGATGCGCGGCCGCTTTAACGCGTCCCTTATCCTCTTCCGAGCGCCAGATCGGCACGATGACTATCTCGATTGGAGCGAGCAGCGGCGGCACACGAAGTCCGTTGTCGTCTCCGTGCGTCATCACGAGCCCGCCGATCAGCCGTGTGGACACCCCCCAGCTGGTGTTCCAGGCGTATTCGATTCCGCCCGCTTCGCTCTGGAACTTGAGATCGAACGCCTTGGCGAAGTTTTGTCCGAGGTCGTGCGAAGTGCCGGCCTGGAGCGCCTTATTGTCCTGCATCATCCCTTCGCAGGCGTAGGTCTTCAGCGCACCCGCGAACCGTTCCGCATCCGTTTTTACTCCTGTCACGACGGGCATTGCCATGTATCCTTCCATAAAATCGCGATAGACGCCGAGCATCCGCCGCGCTTCCTCTTCGGCTTCCTCGTGGGTGGCGTGCGCGGTGTGTCCCTCCTGCCAGAGGAACTCGAGCGTACGCAGAAAGAGGCGCGTGCGCATCTCCCAGCGGACGACGTTCGCCCACTGGTTGATCAGTACGGGAAGATCGCGATAGCTCTGCACCCACTTGGCGTACATCGCATAGATGATCGTCTCCGACGTCGGACGCACGATCAGCGGCTCCTCGAGCTTTTTGCCTCCTCCATGAGTCACGACGGCGGTCTCGGGTGCGAATCCCTCGACGTGTTCCGCCTCTTTCTTCATGAAGCTCTCGGGAATGAACAGGGGGAAGTAGGCGTTCTCGTGCCCGGTTTCCTTGAACATGGTGTCGAGCTGATGCTGCATACGCTCCCAGATTCCATAGCCGCGTGGCCTGATGACCATGCAGCCGCGCACGGGCGAGTAGTCCGCCAGCTCGGCCTTGAGCACTACCTCGTTGTACCAGGCGCTGAAATCCTCGGCGCGTTTGGTCAGCTTCTTATCTTCTGCCATGGCGTTCTTACAATGAGTTCAGGAATGCCTCGAGAGCCACGCTGCGCTCGGATCCATCGGCCAGCGTCTTCACTGTCACCTTTCCATTTGCATAATCATCGCGTCGAAGCAGCACCACATTTTTCACGCCGGCGCTGGAAGCAGTCTTGAGCTGACGCGCCAGCGTCTGCGACTTGAGCGCGTATTCCACGCTTCTCGACTTGGAGCGCAGCCGCCCTGCGACCGTCATCACGTCGGGCAACATCGACTCGTCGTCCGCTGCTACCCAATACTCAGTTCCCGGCTCCGGTGTTGGAAGCAGATCGCGCGACCGTAGCAGCTCGGTGAGCACCACGTCGCCCATCCCGAACCCGAGCGCCGGAAGATCGACGCCTCCAATGGTCGAGAGGAGATCGTCGTAGCGTCCGCCTCCGCAGATTGCTCGAAACTCCCCCTTCGCATCGAACAGCTCGAACACCTTGCCTGTATAGTAAGCGAGCCCGCGCACGATAGAGAGATCGAAGTCGATCCAGTCTCCGACACCAAGCGCATCCAGAAAGTTCAGGTACTCGCGCATGTGTGTGACCGTTTCCATTACCTCGGGAGAATGGCGAAACTCGGCCGCGAGGGCATTGAGATCAGTGGAGCTCGCAAGGATGCGCGAGACGCCGCTTCGCGCCTCCTTGCTCGCGACGGCTTTTTCGACTTTGCCAAGGGTAACTTCGCGAGGCTCACGGCCTGTCTTGTCGATCGCGGCGAACACGGCGGGCATCTCCGCCTTCTTTACACCCACGGCCGAAAGAACGGCCATGAGCATTTGTCGGTCCGACACCCGGGCGCGAACATCGCCCGATGTGAGGCCGACCGCACGCATCACATCGATTGCGACCGCGAGGAGCTCTGCGTCCGCGGCGACAGACGCTTCGCCAACGATATCGACATTGAGCTGAAAGTGTTCGCGCAGTCTCCCCTTCTGCTGCCGCTCGTACCGGAATAGCTGGGGAACGGAGAACCAGCGGATCGGCTTTCGCATGGCGTTCGCCTTCGCCGCCACCATGCGTGCGAGGGTGGGCGTCATTTCGGGGCGGAGCGCGACTTCGCGACCGCCTTTGTCTGTGAAGGTGTAAAGCTGACCGACGATCTCTTCGCCGCTCTTCCTCGTGTACAATTCGAGCGGCTCCAGGGGCGGACCATCGTATTCGACGAACCCATACTTCCGCGCGACATCACGCCAAACCGACATGAGATAGTTGCGGGTGGCGAGCTGCTCGGGGTAGAAGTCTCGAAATCCTGGTAAAGCTCCCTGTGACATTCAGGAAAGCTACGCGGCGAACGGAGACACCTGCAAGCGCAGCATCGCGTCGCCCACAGTGTGAAACGAGCCGGTGATGAGCAGCGTTCCGGACTGCTTCTCTCCGCGCGCGAGCGCGGCATCCATGTCCGGCTCAATATCGGCCTCGAATCCCTGCGCCTTCGCAAAGGATTGCACCTCCGCGGGGTTCCACTTGCGCTCGGGCGGCGCGGACGGAGCGTTGGTGAACAGGAAGCGATCGACCACTGGCGCGAGCTCGCGGATGATTCCGCGCCAGTCTTTGTCGGCGAGAACGGCAATGAGCGCCGTCCGCGGATGCGGTGGATCGAGGGAACGAATTGTCTCAGCGACGGTGCGCGCACCCGCCGGGTTGTGGGCGACGTCGAAGATGATTTTCCCACTGCGCTGAAAGCGCCCGGGAAGAAAAACTCCCGAGAGCGCGTTCGAGATCTCATGCGGCGGCGGCAGATACTCTTTGCCCATCGCCGTGACGGTTGCTATCGCGGTGGCCGTGTTGCGCGCCTGATGCTCGCCGAGAAGCGGCGTCGTTAGTTGCACGACATCTTTGCCGCGCGTGAGTGTGAAAGACGTTCCACTCGCCGAGACTTCGACTTTGCTGATCGCGTAATCGTCATCCAGGATTACGACTGGATCGGCCGCCGCTTCTCTCGCTGATATCGCGAGCAGCTGGCGGATTTCCGGCGCTGGCTCACCAATGACGGCCGGGACACCGGCCTTGAAGATTCCCGCTTTTTCTCTCGCGATCGCCTCCAGAGTGTCACCGAGCAGATCAGTATGATCGAGGCCAATCGACGTTACTGTTGCCACTCGCGGCGTGAGCACGTTCGTCGAGTCGAGGCGGCCACCAAGCCCCGTCTCGATGACGGCGATGTCCACTTCCTGCTTGACGAGCCAGTCGAATGCGAGAGCGGTCGTCACCTCGAAAAACGTTGCGCCAATTTCTTCGGCGGTGGGTATCCAGTGCTTGAGAAACTCGAGCACTTCCTCCTCGAAAATCGGCTTGCCGTTGAGAGTGAGCCGCTCACGGAAATCAATCAGGTGGGGAGACGTGTATCGCCCGACTACGAGTCCTCGCGCCCGCAACAGCGCTTCACAGGTGGCAACGACGCTTCCCTTGCCGTTGGTACCGGCGACATGGATCGCTGAGAGCTTACGTTGCGGAGAGTCGAGCTTGGCGAGAAGTGCTTCAGTGCGCTCGAGACCTGGTTTGATGCCGCCGGTGGTGCGGGCGAAGAGAGCCTGGATCGCCTCGCTGTACTGTGTCAGGAGGTCGTCCACCCTGCCGACGCCGGCTTCCCGCTCATATGGCGAAGCAACTGCCCTAACGTAGCCTTGAGCTCTGAACGTGGGACCACAGAGTCGACGATGCCGTGTTCGAGCAGGAATTCGGCGGTCTGAAATCCTTCCGGCAGCTCCTGTCCAATCGTCTGCTTGATAACGCGCGGCCCAGCGAATCCGATCACCGCTCCCGGCTCGGCGAGAATCGCGTCGCCGAGCATCGAGAAGCTGGCGCTCACGCCGCCGGTGGTCGGATTCGTGAGAATCGAAACGTACGGAACGCGCCGCTCCGATAGTTGCGAAAGAATCGCCGCCGCCTTCGCCATCTGCATCAGTGACAGCACTCCTTCCTGCATGCGGGCGCCACCGGACGCGGAGATGATGATCAGCGGATATTTGCGCTCGATCGCCAGTTGTCCGAGTCGAGCGATTTTCTCGCCGACGACCGAGCCCATCGAGCCGCCCATGAAAGCGAAGTCCATGACCGCGAGACAGACCGGCATTCCGCCGAGCTGGCCGGTGAAAGTGAGAATCGCGTCGCCATCCCCGGCGGCACCCGTCGCCTTCTTGAGCCGCGCCGGGTACTCAGGAAAGCCGAGTGGATCCGTCGAGCGTATGTCGAGCTCGGTCTCTTCGGCGGTTCCCTCGTCGAGCAGGATCGTTGCGTATTCGCTTGCGCGAATGCGACGGTGGAAGCCGCAGCTTGGACAGACGTTGAGGTTGCGCACGAACTTCTCGCGAAGATCGGTGTGACCGCACGCATCACACTTTTCCCAGGCGTCCGGCGGAATCTCGTGCTTTTCGTGCCTGGGGAGTCGGGGCTTCTTTTCCTTACGGAACCATGCCATGCGCGAAATTTATGTCAGCGCAGCTAACTTCGCACCGGGCAAGGCGATACGGTCTCGGCTCTTCCGCGCAATTAGGGGGCTTCGAGCTGGATTGGTGCGGCGCTTTTGGATCGTTCTGCGCGTGCTGGTTCGTCGCCGGTCAGTCGGGTGAGGGGTCCTCTTCGGCGCTACGCTCGCTTGGTCGGAGCCCCTAACAGCGCTCCTTCGCTCCGCTCAGTCGCGGGTCTCCTCCTCGCGCTCGCTTTGCAAAGCGCCTACGAGGACCCCTCGCCCTCCTTCCCACGAGGATCCATAACTGCAGCGGCGCGGAGCGCCGCGTGAATGCCACGCGATCTTTCCCATCGCGCGGAAGCGCGCCGAGCGGAGCTCGGCTTCCCGGCACGCACTTGGCACGCAACCGCTCGCGCGCACAGACTTTGGACCGCAAGCCTTCGCCGCTACGAACTACTACAAGCAGCCAAAATTCCTCGACCATTCAAAGATCTCGAGTAGGGAGGCGCCGGGTGTCCTCGTAGGACGCTCCGCAGCCCAGGCGCCGAGCGAAGCCGGCAGACGTACGCGGCGAAGCCGCGTGGGCGAGGACGAGCGGACGTAGAGGACACCCAGCGCCGACCGCGCGCTAAGATCTATTAGCGTGCGTCTGAGCCGCACTGAGATGCAGTGGCTTAGTGGTCTAGTAGCGGCGAAGCGACAATGCGCTTCCGCGACCTTCTCCCGAGATACGCATCAGGATGCCAACGGCGAGCCAACTGGCAAGAAGAAAGGAGCCACCATAGCTAAAGAATGGGAGCGGGATTCCGGTGATCGGCATCAGGTTCAGAGTCATGCCGACGTTCACGAGCACGTGAACGAACCAGCTGGACATCAGCCCGAATGCGACCAGACTGCTGTACGAATCGTTGGCGCGCTCGGCGATCTGAGTGATACGGAGGAAAAGCCAGAGGAAGAGCGCCAGCGCGATCGTCACGCCGAGGAAGCCGAGCTCCTCCCCGACGACGGAGAAGATGAAGTCGGTGTGCTGCTCGGGAAGGAACGCGAGACGCTTCTGGCTTCCAAGCGTGAATCCCTTACCGAAGAATCCACCGGATCCGATCGCGACCTTCGACTGAATGACGTGATAACCGGATGCACGCGGATCGGCGGAGGGATCGATGAAAACCTTTAGCCTATTCTGTTGGTACGGCGCGAGCTTTTCCCACATCATCGGCGCGACGACGCCAGTCGCGACGTTCAGCACCATCAGCACGATTCCTTCGATCAGGTACGGGCGGTACCAGAGAACGAGCGCAAGCAGGATGAAGAACCAGGCACCCCACAAGCCGACACTGAAGGAGAGAATGAGACTGATCGCCGGACTCGCGATTAGAATCAGGAGCGGCCACGCCACGCCCGCCCAGTACAGCATCGCAAAGAAGATCCCGATGAAAACGATGCCCGTGCCCAGGTCGGGTTGAAGCATGATGATCGCCCACGGGATGCCGACGACGAGCGCTGGCTTCCAGAGATCGAGCAGCGATCTGGGCGTTTCCCGCTGGTTGGCCAGCACCTTCGCGAGCATGAGAACGACCGTCACCTTCGCGATCTCGGAGGGCTGACCGATGCGATGGCTGCCGATCGCGAGCCAGCTCTTCGTGCTCGCCGCCGTGCCGGCTCCTTTCCCGATCACGAGGGTGAGCCCCAGCAGAAAAATCGAGAACAGATACAGCGGTGTCGTCATCCACTCGATGAATCGGACCGAGGAGTGGCCGACGGCGTAGGCGAAGCCCATCCCGATCAGCAGCCACACGATCTGCGACTTGTAGAGACTGGCGACCGCAGTTGGTGTATCGGTCTGTCCCGCCGAATAGACCATCGCCACGCCGAACACGGAGAGAATGACGGCTGCGGCAAGGAGGCGCACGTCCGAGACGATCGGACGGCTCATCATCCTTCGTCCATGGTTGCTGTTATCGGCCCGACTTTCAGATAGTGGCCGATGATGGCGGACGCAATGTGTGCTGCGCGCGATCCGTGCAAACCAAATTCGAGCAGTACCGCGACGACAATCTTCGGATGGTCAGCAGGAGCGAATCCGACGAACCAGCCGTGGTCGGCTCCGCCAGTGTTCTGCGCGGTGCCGGTCTTGCCGGCGAGTGTGAGGCCCTGAATCGCGGAGGCTCCCGCGGTGCCGCCCGCTTCGAGAACCGCTTTGAGACCCTCCAGCACCACTGAGTCCTGTATCTCGCTCAACTGGAATACCTGCTTCCGCTGCGGCACCAGGTGAGCGATCTCCGGCCTCGGCGCCTGACCCTTGGTGGCGAACGCGCTATAGAGCTTCGCCATGTTGACTACTGTCTGAGAGTTTGAGCCCTGCCCGATCGCGAGGTTCAGGGTCTCTGCATTGCTCCATCCGCGCACACCGTACTTCTTGTTGTAGTAGTCGATCGCGTACGGGAAACGAGCCTGGGTTTCCTCCGGCAGATCGATGCCGGACTTGTCCCTCATGGTGAGCCTGATCCCACCCGCGATGTATCTGGCGAGTCCGATCTTCAAGCCAAGCTGATAGAAGTACACGTCGCACGAATGCTTGATCGCGCCCTCGAGATCGAGCGAGCCGTGGCCCTTTTTCTCCCAGCAGCGGAAGTAGCGGTTGCCGAACTGGTAGCCGCCGGAGCATGACACCGGCATGTGCTCTTTCACCCCGACGACGCCCTCCTGCAGCCCGATAATCGAGGTAGCGAGCTTGAACGTCGAGCCGGGCGGATAGGTGCCTTGAATGGCCTTGTTGACGAGGGGACGGCGCTTGTCTTCCAGGAGCTGCTTGTAATACTCGACAGGAATCCCGCCGGTAAACTTGTTCGGATCCCAGCTCGGCGCGCTGTAGAGACCGAGCACCTCACCTGTATTCGGATCGATCGCAATCGCCCCGCCCTGCAACGAATCGGCAAAGATGCCAACTATGAACTTCTGTAGATCGAGATCGATGTTCGTATAGAGCGGGGGCGCGCCCACAGGATTCAAATCGGGTCGCGGTCCTTCTCCCCGAACAGGCCGGCCCCTCGCATCAACTTCGTCGAAGCGAACGCCTTCCTTGCCGTGAAGTATCGCCTCGTACTGTTTCTCGAGACCGGCTTTGCCGATCTCTTGCCCGGGTTTGTAGGTGGAATACTTCGGATCGTTGAGATCTGATTCCGTGATCTCGCCGGTATAGCCCACGAACGATGCCACCATCGGCCCGTCGGGATAGTATCTCTTCGGAACGGACTGGATGATCAGCCGTGGAAAATCGAGACGGTGTTCCTCGAGCACCGACACGATGTCGATGGACGCGTCGGGAAGAATGACCGTGGGCCTCGTCGGAGCGCGGCGATAGCGGCGGATGGCGTTGTTGATGTCGTTCTGACCGAGCTGCAGCGTCGGCGCCAACTGGGCCAAAGCGCTGCGGAGACTGTCGACGCTCGGCGCCGTGATCGATACGGAGTAGGCGGGAAGATTCTCCGCGATCACCGCTCCGTGCCGGTCGTAGATGATTCCACGGGGCGCCGGCAGCGGAATTGGACGCAGCCGGTTCTCCTCCGACTGCATCACGTACTGCTTGTTCTGGACGACCTGCGTTCTGAAAAACGCCCCGACGAGCAGTACGAATCCGAGCGAGAGCGCCATCGAGCTCATCCTCGCTCGGCGGGCCACGTCGTTCGGGTGAAAGCTCATGTGGGAGTAGGCTCGAGTAGCGGGCGCATGATAAACAATAACAGGACGCCCACGGCCGCAGTAACAGCGGCTGAGAGCGGCGACCAGAGAAGCAGCTGCTGCAACAGCTCGAATCCGTGCAATCGCTGCTCACCTATGAAATAGAGAATGTCGAACACCCACTTCCCGAGGAAAAAGAAGAAGGCGTTGAGGACCAGATTGTCCGCGAAGAAAACGGCCTTGAGGTACGAGGCGCCGAAGCCGACGACCGTCATCGCAAGCGCGCCAGCACCGAGCGCATCTGGCGCGAGAGAATCAGAGATCAGACCCAGCACGAATCCGATCACTGCTGCCGTCGATGGGCGGACTCGCACCGCTGCGAGAAGCAGCGCCAGAACCAGAAAGTCCATCGGGGCGCGCCATCCGAGGAGAGGGCGAAGCGTGTAGTGAAGAACGACGAAGATGAGGAAGCTGATTATCGCACGAATCGCTCCGCCCACGTTCATCGCGCAGCTCCCGGTCGATACGGAATCGTGTCTCTTCTGACGGAGTCGCGTCTGATCGTGTCGCGTCTGACTGTATCGCGAACCGAGGTATCGCGTCGCACGCGGGCGGCGGTGTCGACTGGTGCGACTCTACGGACGGGAGCTGGTTTCGGAGCGACGGCAGGGGCTCTTGCGCTGTCGGTTACGCCGAGCGGAACGCCGCCATTCGCGCGGGCGATGCTGTCGAGCACTGCTCTACGCGCCGCGGCTTCCGCAAGTGCGGCAGCTCTGGCGGCGGAATCTCCGGACACAATGATTCGCTGCGTCGCCTGGTCAACCTGCGTCGCGTTCTGCCATACGCCGTCGAATCCCTTGGCGAGCCGATCGCGGCGCAGAATCATCACCGAGTAGACGTCGGACGGATTCACGGCCGGACGCAGCAGATAAGTTCGCGCCCAGCCTTCGCTGGTCTTCATCTCCTCCAACACCGTTCCGATTGGGATCCCGCGCGGCCAAACGCCGCCCCAGCCGGAGCTGACGATGAGAGCGCCAGGTTTGAGCGTTGCCCTGAAAGGAACTCCGCGCAGCTCGATCAGATAGCCGCCCGTCGCCGATCCCGTGAGATGTGCCTGTGCGATTCCAAACGCAGTTCCGTCGGGCGACATCGCGCTGACGCGAAAATCGGGATGCGTCCACAGCATCGCGTGGCTCATTGTAGGATCGACCTGATCGACCACACCGACGAGACCTTCGGGTGCGATCACCGGGCTTAGCCTGCTCACGCCAGCTCGCGAGCCGGCACTGAGTATAACGGTGGTCTCGTCTCTCACTCCGCGGCCGTGCAGGGCCTCGGTAGGTATGAAACCCCAGCGGAGGCGGGAGCCAAGCCCGATGATCTTTCTGAGGCGGTCATTCTCGCTCTCGAGCGAGCCCGACTTCATCGCGTTGAGCGAGAGACTGTCGACGATGGCTTGTTTGGCGTCCGCCTGCAGCAGGGACTGGCGACCCCGCTCGGATCTTTCCTGGAGCATCACGAGCGGGGCAAGGAAGGTTCGCCGCATTCCGGTCGCGGCGGGATCGCGCATCGTGTTCGGAAGAGCACGGGCCGCGAGCGCCAGGACGATGCAGGTAGATACAACGATTAGATCGAGCCGAGTGTTGCTTCTTATGGCGCGGGCCAACTTTTACCTCAAGTCGCTAGGACGGACCAGTATTTCGCCTCATCATCAAGTATACGGCCGCAACCCCGCACCACACAGGTCAAGGGATCCTCGTCGACGTGGATCGGCAGACCAGTTTCCTGCGACAACAGGACATCGAGGCCACGAATGAGAGCGCCGCCGCCCGTCATCACGATGCCGCGATCGACAATATCGGCGGCCAATTCGGGCGGTGTGATCTCCAGCGCGCGCCGCACCGCGTCGACGATCTGCTGAATGGGCTCCTGTACCGCATCGCGGATCTCCGACGAGTGCACCCGCACCGTCTTCGGAATGCCTGATACAAGATCCCTGCCTTTGACGTCCATTTCCCTCTCGTCGCCGACCGGAGCTGCCGATCCGATCTGGATTTTCACCTGCTCGGCGGTCGATTCGCCGACGAGGAGGTTGTAGTTCTTGCGCATGAACTGGACGATCGCCATGTCGAGCTCATCGCCACCGGTGCGGATCGACGTGTCGCTGACGATTCCCGAGAGCGCGATGACGGCGATCTCGGTAGTACCGCCGCCGATGTCGATCACCATGTTGCCGGTCGGAGTCTCGACCGGAAGTCCGACGCCAATCGCGGCTGCCATCGGCTCCGCAACCATGAACACTTCCTTGGCGCCGGCGCCAAGGGCAGAGTCGCGCACCGCGCGCTTCTCAACCTCGGTGATGCCGGAGGGCACGCAGACGATCACGCGCGGCTTCACCTTGAAGACATGGTTCTCGATGATGAGGGCGAGAAAGTATCTCAGCATCTTCTCGGTGACGTCGAAGTCGGCGATGACGCCGTCCTTCATCGGTCTGACCGCGATGACGCCTTCGGGAGTGCGGCCGAGCATGCGCTTCGCCTCGAGTCCGACGCCCTTGATTTTTTTCGTCTCGCGGTCGAGTGCGACGACTGAAGGCTCGTTCAGCACGATCCCTTCGCCCTTCACGTATATCAGTGTATTCGCGGTGCCGAGGTCGACGGCGATCGCATTCGCCGGGAAGAGGGCACCCGGCTTAAAGAATGGCCAGCGCATTAGTTCAAATATGAATCGGGTGGAGTAAACGGCAAGCCAAATGCCTCAGCGACAGCGGGATATGTCACTTTTCCGTCTACGATGTTGAGTCCTTTCTTCAGAGCTGGATTTTCCTTGAGAGCCTGCTTCCATCCCTTGTTGGCAATCTGCTTCGCGTATGGCAACGTAGCGTTCGTAAGTGCGAGCGTCGAAGTACGCGGTACACCACCAGGCATGTTTGCAACTCCGTAGTGAATGATTCCATCCACGACGTAGGTCGGGTTCTCGTGCGTTGTCGCATGGATTGTCTCGACGCAGCCACCCTGATCGATGGCGACGTCGACGATAACCGCTCCCGGCTGCATCGTCTTCAGATCTTCACGGCGAATAAGTTTCGGTGCGACTGCTCCCGGTATCAGAACCGCTCCGACGACCAGATCCGCGGTGGAGATCTGCTCCAGGATGTTATGACGATTGGAATAGATGAGTGTGACGTTGGCCGGCATCACATCCGACAAGTAGCGCAGACGTTCCAGGCTCAGGTCGAGGACGGTGACTTTCGCACCGAGCCCGGCGGCCATCTTCGCGGCGTTGATGCCGACGATCCCGCCGCCCAGAATCACAACCTTGGCCGGAGCAACGCCCGGAACCCCACCAAGGAGGACGCCGCGTCCGCCATAGAGCTTCTCGAGATACTTGGCGCCCTCCTGGACGGCCATCCTGCCCGCCACCTCCGACATCGGAGTCAATAGCGGGAGCTCATGTGACGGCTCCTCCACCGTTTCGTAAGCGATGCAGATGGCACCGCTCTTCAAGTGCGCGAGAGTCAGCTCCTTGTCGGCGGCGAAGTGGAAGTAGGTGAAAATCACCTGACCTTTCTTCATGCGGGCCCACTCGGGCTTGATCGGCTCTTTCACCTTCATGATCATGTCAGTCTCGCGCCAGACCGTGTCGGCATCGGCGCCGATCGTGGCGCCGACGGCCGTGTAGGCCGAATCCGGAAACCCGCTTCCGTCGCCTGCCCCCTTTTCCATCATCACGGTGTGACCAGAACTGACCAGCGACGCCGCGCCAGCCGGCACCAAGGCGACACGATTCTCGTTGGTTTTGATCTCCTTCGGAACGCCGATCTTCATAAGTAGTTCAGGGTGCTCTATTCGGTAGTTGAGGTACAGCGAGACGAGTCACCGTCGCGCTCACGCCGCGACCTTGGGACCCAGGCTCACGAGCGTTTGCTTCCCCGGCTGATAGTAAGTCCTACAAATATCCGCGACCGTCACGCTGTCGATCGCGTCGACCAGCGCCAGCACTTCGTCCAGCGTCCTGTACGGCTCTGCATACAGCTCGACTCCAGCCGCCCGATACATCCGCGATGATGGGCTTTCCAGAGACAGGGTAATCTGTCCTTTCAGCTGGCTTTTTCCAGCGGCCAGCTCGTCAGCGCTCAAGCCATTCGCCGAAAGATTCTCCATCTCTTCGTTGATTGCCTCGACCGCCGCGCGCGCGGTCTCGGGCGCGGTGCCGACGTATACGCCGTGTGTGCCAGCATCCTCGTGGAAGGATTGGAAGGAGTAGACGGAGTAGGCGAGACCAAGTTCTTCCCGGATGCGCTGAAAGAGCCGCGAGCTCATCCCCCCTCCGAACAACATCCCGATCATGCTCATCGCATATCGCCGCGGGTCAGCGTGCTCGAATGCGGGGCTGCCGATCACGATATGGGTCTGGGCTGTATCACGCTCGAAATGCACGGCGCTCGGCACTTGCACGATTGGAGCCGGAGATCTGAGAGCCGGCAGCCCGCCCCGCGGAATGTCGGCCCAGCCAGTCGCTTGTAGCGTCTCGAGAAGTGTGTCGTGTTCGACATTTCCGGCGGCGGCAACCACGACCTGCTCCGGATGGTAAGCGCGCGAGTGAAGCGCGCGAAGGTCGCCCTGATCGAGCGCGCCCACCGTCTCTCGCGTTCCCAGAATCGAATAGCCGTAAGGATGGTTGCCCCACAGCTGCGCGTTGTGCAGCTCGAAGACGAGATCGTCGGGAGTGTCGTCGACCGTGTTGATCTCCTCGAGGACGACCTTTCGCTCCAGCGCAAGATCGGAAGCTCGGAGGACCGGACGAAAGACGAGGTCCGCCAGAACGTCGGCGGCCTGGGGCAGGTGCTCGTCGAGAACCTTGGCCTGATAGGCCGTGTGCTCACGGGCGGTGTAAGCATCGAGCGAGCCGCCCAAGGTCTCCAGCGCGAGCGCGAGATCCCTGGCGCTTCGAGTGGGCGTGCCCTTGAACACCATGTGCTCGAGCATGTGCGACACGCCCATTTTCTCGGGGCTCTCGTGCAGCGATGCGGCGCGCACCCATGCCCCCAAAGAGACCGACCGTACTCCCGGCATGTGCTCCGAGAGTACGGTCAATCCGTTCGGGAGAACGGTTCGTCGCAGGTCAGATACGACGAACTGCGCGGCGAGGGTCACTCGCGCGAACGTCCCCCACTACCACCGCGAGACCCGCTCCGCGGACGGCGGGGTCTATCTCCGCGATCCGAACTGCTCTCAGACCGTTCGCTTCCTCCGGCGCCGGTGCCTTCGCTCTCCGCGCCTACGCCGGCGAGGTGGCCTTCACCGCCACCGGAGGACGATTCTCCCTCGGGCTTCGACGTCAGCGCCTTCATCGAAAGGCGCAAACGTCCACGCTCATCGCGCTCCAGAAGCTTGACCTTTACCCGGTCTCCCTTCTTCACGACGTCCTCGGTTTTTTCCGTCCTGCCGTGCTTGAGCTCGGAGATGTGCACCAGACCTTCTGTGCCAGGCATGATCTCGACGAACGCGCCGAAGGCAGTAGTACTCTTTACGGTTCCTTCGTAGATCTCGCCGATTATCGGCTCGGCCGTGAGCGCCTGGATCATCTGACGCGCGCGCTCCATCGCCTCGCCGCCAACGGCGGCGATCGTGACCAGTCCGGTGTCGTCCACCGTGATCTCGGCACCCGTCTCTTCCTGGATGCCGCGGATCGTCTTGCCCTTGGGGCCGATGAGATCGCCGATCTTCTCGGGGCTGATGTTCATCGTCACGATGCGCGGAGCGTACGGCGAGAGATCCGCACGGGGCTCCGGCAGAGCCTTGGCCATCTCTCCGAGAATATGAAGTCTGCCCTCGCGCGCCTGCGCCATGGCCTCCTTCACGATCTGGAGATCGAGTCCCTCGACCTTGATGTCCATCTGGATCGAAGTGATTCCCTGCTCGGTTCCGGCCACTTTGAAATCCATGTCACCGAGATGATCTTCTGTGCCGAGGATGTCGGTAAGGATTGCGTACTTGCTGCCTTCCTTGATGAGGCCCATCGCGACTCCGGCAACGGCGGAGCGAAGAGGAACACCGGCATCGAAGAGAGCCAGCGAGCCACCACAGACCGACGCCATGGACGACGATCCATTCGATTCGAGAATGTCGGACACGATACGAATCGTGTAGGGGAATTCCTCGAACGCCGGCAGCACGCCCTGCAGCGCGCGCTCGGCAAGGTTTCCGTGCCCGATCTCGCGACGGCTGGTGCCGCGCATCGGTCTCACTTCACCAGTCGAGAACGGCGGGAAGTTGTAATGGAGCATGAACGACTTGGTCGTCTCACCCGCGTCGTCGATGCTATCGAGACGCTGCACGTCATTGGCGGTGCCGAGCGTGACGGCGACGAGCGCCTGCGTCTGTCCACGCGTGAACAGCGCCGAACCGTGGGCACGCGGCAACACTGGGGCGTCGATCGTGATCGCACGCACTTCCTTGGTCCCGCGACCATCAACCCGCTTGCCGGTATCCAGCACCTGCGATCTGAGCGCATGGTACTCGGTGTCTTCGACGAGCGACTTGACGTCCTTCGAGTTGTCAGGGAATTCGACCAGGAGCTGTTCGATCGCCTGCTTCTTCACCAGCTCGACCGCTTCGATGCGGGTGTGCTTTTCCTTCTGATTGATCGCCTCAGCGATCCTTCCCTTTGCCAGCAGATCGACCCTGGCTTTGATCGACGAATCGATCGCGGCCTTCTTCCAGTCCATCTTCGGAGCGCGGTGCTGGGCGAGCAGCTCTTCCTGAATCGCGATCAGCTCCTGGACGCCACGCTGTCCGACGGTGAGAGCTTCGAGCACGTCGGCTTCGCTGACTTCGAGTGCGCCGCCCTCGACCATCATGATCGAATCCTTCGATGCAGCGAGCACGACATCCATGTCGCTGTAGGGCAGCTGCTGGAAGGTGGGGTTGAGGATCCACTTTTCCTGGACTCTCCCGACGCGGACGCCGGCGATTGGGCCCATAAACGGAATCTTCGAGGAGTTGATCGCGTACGACGCGGCGACGAGCGCCATCACATCAGCGTCGTTCTCCTGGTCGGCCGAGATTACGTAGATGAAGACCTGGACTTCGTTCTTGAATCCTTCCGGAAACAGCGGGCGGATCGAACGATCGATGATTCGCGCCTTGAGGATTTCCGGATCGGAGGGACGGCCTTCGCGCTTGATGAAGCCACCGGGAATCTTGCCCGCCGCGTAGGCTTTGTCCTTGTACTCTACGAGGAGGGGAAAAAACGGGAGGGGACTCTCGGTCTCACTGACCGTTGCCGCCGCGAGAACCATCGTCTCGCCAAACTGGACTACCGCGGATCCCGCGGCCTGCTTCGCCATGCGGCCTGTCTCGATGACGAGGCGTCTGCCGGCGAATGTTCTTTCGATGCGTTGCATATGTTGTGTTGTTTTCGCTTGTGAAGCACAAACCGCGCGGACGCCATTGTGCGCCGCGCGGTGAGATCAAAGAGCCAGGCTAGTATCGGAGTCCAAGTTCCGCGATGATTTTGCGGTAACCTTCGAGATCCGTACGCCTCAGGTAGTCGAGTAGACGGCGCCGCTTTCCGACCATCTTGAGCAGCCCGCGACGGCTGTGGTGATCCTTCGCGTGGGTGCGGAAGTGGTCGGTGAGATAGTTGATTCTTGCGGTAAGAAGTGCGACCTGAACTGTGCTCGAGCCGCTGTCGTCTTTGTGTGTGCGGTACTTCTCTACGGTGGGTGTCTTCTCGAATGCCATTATTTGGATTTGATCTCGCGCCTGCTCGTTTGCGGGCGCCCGTACCTGGTTCTTAAATCGCTGTAGCCTTATAACTTAGCCTCATACTGACCTTATGTAAAGGCGCCAGGGTAACTGAAGACTGCGGACCAACTGCTACTACGGATCGCAGACTGACTACGGATTGGGAGACTAACTGCGGACTGCGGACTAGCCGCTGAGAACTGCGAACTAACTGCTATTCCGAAGTGCGGACTAATTGAGACTGCGGACTGATTCATCGATTGGGTTTGCGTAGTTAGTGCTCAATTCGTAATTAGTCCCCCAATCCGCAGTCAGTCTGCGATCCGCAATTGCGGTTGGCCCGCAGTTCTCAGCAGCTGGTCCGCAGTCCCCAGCCGTTAGTCCGCAGTCCAAGCGACGGCCTAAGCCGTTCCCAAATCCCGGGTTGCGCGTCTTGAGAGACACCCTTCATTCGGAGTCCGGCGTGTTTTTGCGAGGAGCAGCGTTGTTCGGCTTGTTGTCCCTAGTCCACCCGTTACCAGAGAAGACGCTGCTCGACGGCAGTGCCCAGCCTTGCGCGGATGTCAAGGAGACAACGTCCGGCGTGCCCGGCGTTCACGTGTATGCGTTCAATGCGAAAAAGATTCCGGCGATCCGCAGGTCTCTCTTCGTGCTCGACTCGCTTGACTGGGAGAACGGTGACCCTGACGCGATGCGTGCCGCCTCCAGAGAGTACGATCGACTCCTTTCGCGGGTGAGAGCCGCCCGGACTCTGGGATACGCAACCAGCAACGGGAATGGCGACTTCGAGATCACCGTAACGCAAATAGACTCTGTCCTCGTCTTTGGCGAAGCCAAATGGCCGGGCGAGCCGTTCTACTATTCGGCCAAAGTGGTTGGCGCAATTGGGCAAGAAGAGGTCAGGGTAGTGCTTCTCATGTGCAACCAGCAGCTGCTCTAGCTATCGAGGTGTGCAGCGCGGTTCCGATTTGAGTAGCCCGTAGTCGCCGGACGCGCAGAGCGCGAATCGCCAAAAAGTAACAAGGAACTCCTTGTGAAATGGCGAAACTTGGTCGCCCGCTCGCGAGTCATTTTTGTAGAGGCCGTTTTTTCTGGCGCCTCCAAGCGACACTCTACACCTCGGAGGTCCGCGTGTTACTACGAGGAGCGGTCTTTCTGCTCGGCCTGTGGGCTGTTTCCCCACGACTTCCCACTAAAACGCTGCTGGACGGCACGGCGCAGTTTTGTCCGGAAGAAGACGCCAAAGGCGACACAGCCGGAGTGCGCGGCGTTCACGTCTATGCGTTCGATGCCGCCAAGATGCCGAAAATCCGAGCCTCGCTTTATGCGCTGGATACAGTTACCTGGGCCGGAGATGGCGTCGAGACCATCCATGTTTTCACTTCCGAGTACCCAAAGCTGATGGCGCTGGTAAAGCGATCACCGACGCTCGGACGTGCGACCAGCAACGGCAACGGCGACTTCCAGATCACAGTGCCCCAGGTGGATTCTGTACTGCTCTTCGCGGAAGAGGAGCTCGAGAACGAGCCATTTTTCTTTGCCAGCAAAGTGGTCACCACGAAGGGACAGAAAGAGGTGAGGGTCGTGCTTCCAATGTGCAACAAGCGCGTTTAATTCACTGAGGGGACCAGCGGGGGTCCGAAGTGAACAACCCATCCGCGAACCCGACCTTGTGCGCTAGGTAGAGCCCGAAGACCAGGCTAACCGCGCCCGATGCAAGCCGGAGCGAGCGCTGCAGACTTGGAATATGGGCCGTCGCCAGTAGCGAGGGCGCGGCGATCGTGAGAGTAATGAGTGTCATGCCGACAATCGTGCCCAGCCCGAACGTCAACAGGTAAAGCGCTGCCCAACGCGGGTCATCGATGAGCGGCACGATCAGGAGCGCCGCGGCCGCGGATCCCGCCAATCCGTGCACCACGCCGACAATGAAGGGACGCGAAGCGCTTGGCCCACCGGTTTTCGTGCGGACATCGAACAGGTTCAGAACCCCGAGCACGATCAGCATGATCGCGACGCAAAGCTCCATCGAGAGTCCCAATCTCGCGTTGAACGCAATCTTGAAGACGATGATTGCTCCGCCAACCAACAGCAGAGTGATGGTGTGCCCGGCACCCCACAGGGCGCCGATCCCCGCCGCTTTCACAACCGATCGCTCGCGACTCACGATCGTCGTCACCGCGACGATATGGTCGGGATCCGTCGCGTGCCGCATGCCGAGCATCAAGCTCGTGATGAAGGTGAGAAAGAGACTCACGCTCGCGCGTCCATAATGTTTGGGGTCAATTTCACTCAGCCACGCTGGGTTTCATCGGGCGTGACTTCTTCGGTCTCCGCGGCAATCCGTCCATCGCGGAGCAGAAGATTGAATCTGAGACCCGGTGAGAAGTGGCGGGCAGATGTGAGCGCGCGCCCGCGCTCGTCTCGAGCGACAGCATAGCCACGTGAAAGAGTCGCGAGCGGGCTCAGCGCGTTGAGTCGCGCCGCCGAGGTGCCAAGCAGCGCCCTTTTTCTGGCGACGATGCGCGCTGACGATTGTGCCAAAGAACGCGCGAGCCTCGTTAGATGATGGCTAGCGTGCTGAATCCTCGCCGTCAGCGAATCCGACAGATCGCGTTGTGCCAGCGACAATGCTTTCTTCACTTCGTCGCGCGAAGCGCACGCGGCGGCGGCCGCGGCGGACGGCGTCGGCGCTCGAAAGTCGGCGACTGCGTCGCAAATAGTTATGTCTGCTTCGTGACCGACGGCCGAGATCACGGGAACGGGACACGCTGCTACAGCACGCGCAACTCGTTCGTCGTTGAATGCCCAGAGGTCCTCCTTTCCGCCACCGCCTCGTCCGACGATCACGACGTCGGCTTTCCCCCAGCGGGCCAGGCGTCTGAGCGCAGCCGCAATTTCGCCCGGCGCTCCGTCACCCTGCACCTTAACCGGACACAGAACGAGGCGCGCTCCAAGATTGCGCTTGCGCATTACCACGACAATGTCGCGGAGCGCAGCTCCATCAGGGCTGGTGACTACGGCCACCACTCTCGGAAAACGTGGAACGGCCCGCTTGCGCGACTCGTCGAGCAGCCCTTCGCGACGAAGTTTCGCCAGCGTCAGCTCCATCGCTTTCCGCCACAGGCCATCTCCTTCGGCGTCGATTCGCGTGACCTTGAGCTGAAGATCCGCGCGGGCGGTATAGACAGTCATGTGTCCGAACACCACGACCTGCATTCCATCGTCGGGCGGCGCCGGCATCCGATGCTGGTCGCCGGACCAGACGACGCAGCGAATCTGCGCGAGTCGATCGCGGAGGCAGAAATACCAGTGCCCGTTCCGGTGGCGCTTGAAGTCGACGATCTCGCCGCGAACCCAGATGGGGCGCAGGTGTGACTCGACCACTTCTCGCGTGCGCAGCGCGAGGTCGCCAACCGACAGCGGATTGTCCGCAGCGGCTCCTGGTGCCGAGCGTGAGCGCGGAGGTGCGAAGAGATCGAACGGAATGGCCTTCATCGCAGCGTCATCTCCGCGGCGCGAACAGTATTCGACATCAGCATCGCGATCGTCATCGGCCCTACACCTCCCGGAACCGGCGAGATCTTCGATGCAACCGCGCGAACGGACTCAAAATCGACATCACCCTGCAGCTTCGTTCCACTCTTTGAGTCCGGGTCCGCGACACGATTCGTTCCGACGTCTATGACAACCGCGCCCGGCTTCACCATGTCGCCAGTGACAATGCGCGGGCGGCCGGCAGCAACGATCAGAATATCGGCGGCTCGCGTGTGAGCCTTCAGGTCAGCGGTGTGACGATGGCAGACAGTCACTGTGCAGTTCGCGTTCTCGTTGTCCTGCATCATCAGCGCGGCCATCGGCTTCCCGACAATGTTGCTTCGGCCAATCACGACGCAGTCCTTCCCGGGCGTCTTCACGCCCGACTCTTTCAACAGCACCTGAATTCCCGCCGGCGTGCAGGGAATGAATCCGTCACGCTCACCGATCAACATTTTCCCGACGTTCACGGGATGAAATCCATCGACGTCCTTGGCGGGATCGATTCTCCTGATCACGGTGTCGGGGTCGATTTGTTTCGGTAGCGGCATCTGGACCAATATGCCGTGGATTTTCGGATCTGAATTCAGCTCGTCGACGCGGCTCAACAGATCAAACTGTGAAGTCTCTGCGGGCAGGCGCAAGTTGAGGCTGTAGAAGCCCGCTTCCTCCGCGGCCTTGGCCTTGGCGCTGGTGTAAACAGCGCTCGCGGGATCCTCACCAACCATCACGACTGCGAGGCCTGGCCTCAGCCCCCGCGCCAGGAGTCTCTTCGCACGCTCCGCCACATCCGCGCGCACTTTCCTCGCGATCGCGCGGCCATCGATCAGCTCAGCGGGCAAAGTCGACGGCTCTCGTCTCCCGGATCAGAACGACCTTGATCTGCCCCGGATACTGGAGCTCGGCCTCGATTCGGCGCGCGATCTCCTCGGTGAGAGATGCCATCCGCGGATCGTCGACCTCCTCCGGCGTCACGATCACGCGAACCTCGCGGCCCGCCTGGATCGCGAAGACCTTTTCGATTCCGCGGTAGCTCGACGCGATCTTCTCGAGACCCTCGAGTCGCTTGACGTAGGTCTCGAACGCCTCCCGCCGGGCGCCGGGTCGTGCACCAGAGATCGCATCCGCCGCCTGCACCAGCACTGAGATCTCACTCTCGTGGGGCACATCGTCGTGGTGGGCCGCAATGCAGTTGACCACGATCGGGTTTTCTCCGTACTTCGTCGCCATTTCCACACCCAGCTGCACGTGAGTGCCCTCGTGCTCGTGGGTCAGAACCTTACCGACATCGTGAAGCAATGCGCCCCTGCGAGCCATCGCCACATCGAGCCCCAGCTCGGCGGACATGATCCCGGCGAGCCACGCGACTTCCTTGGAGTGGTTCAGGATGTTCTGGCCGTAACTGGTGCGCCAGCGCATGCGCCCAATGAGCTTCACGAGCTCCGGATGCAATCCGTGCACACCGCTTTCGTACGCCGCCTGCTCACCAGTCTCGACGATAGATGCGTCGACCTCCTGCTTCGACTTGTTGACTACTTCTTCGATGCGTCCTGGATGGATTCGGCCGTCGGCGACGAGCTTTTCCAGGGAGAGACGCGCGATTTCGCGGCGAATGGGATCGAAGCACGACACAACGACCGTATCCGGCGTGTCGTCGATGATGACGTCGACTCCGGTGGCGAGCTCGAACGCGCGAATGTTCCTGCCCTCGCGGCCGATGATGCGCCCCTTCATCTCATCGTTTGGTAGCGAGACAGCGGAAACGGTGGCTTCCACGCTCTGTTCGGCCGCGATCCTCTGGATGGCCAGTGCGATTATCTTCTTCGCCTCGCGCTCGGCGTTCCGTTTGGCGGTCTCGCGAATCTCGCGGATCTTATTTGCCGCGTCGGCGTGCGCCTCCTCCTCCATTCGATGCACCAGTTCCGCCTTCGCGTCGGCGGCGGAGAGTCCAGCCAGCTGCTCCAGCCGTCGTCTCTCCTCACCGAGCAGCTTGTCGAGCTCCTGCTCGCGGTCCCCGAGGGTCTTTTCGCGGCTGGCAACGGTCTCAATACGCTTCGTGGTCTCACGCTCGCGCTGTTCCAGAAGGTCGTACTTCCGATTGAGCTGGCCTTCGTGGTCGTCGACCCTGCGCTCCTCGCGCTCGATCTCTTCGCGACGGCCGCGCACTTCGACTTCCCACTCCTCGCGCAGCCTCATGAGCTCTTCCTTGCCGCTGAGGATGGCGGTCTTGCGCAGGCTTTCAGCTTCGCGCTCGGCTTCGCCGACGATTTTCTTCGAGGTTTGTTCGGCGGTCGCCTTCGCCTGCTGCTGGCGCTCGAGCTCGGAGCGCCCACCTAACTTTCTCCCTATAAAGAAGAAAACCGCACCGGCAATTGCAAACAGAAGGATGCCAGCTGCGGTTAACCAAGCAGTGCTAGTCATATCAGATCTATGTTGGGCCCGCGGCAATGCCACAGGCGGCCCCTATCGCGCCGGAAAGTCGTCGCGAAGTCGAGTTAAGCTAATGTCCGTTCTGGATTTGGGCGAGACTCAGTTCACGCGGGGCGCAACGTGGGGACCCGGTCAACTGGTAGGCATCAACCGCGACTCTACGCCGAGATGCCGGCTAGTCCTTTCGCTTTGCCGGCGGCAGCCAGGGCCGGATCTCCGAACTGAGCCGCTTCATGGATCCGGCGAGATCCTCACGATCTTCACGAGCATCAAAGAGCTCGTCGGTGATGCTGAGCGCCGCCAGGATGGCGCCTTTCTGGGCCTCGACGATGTTGCCGGCGCGCATGGTCTCGCGGATCACGTTGTCAACGTGCTCGGCCACGGCTCGAGTCCGCTCCGGGCTGGCGTCGCTTCTGATCGAGTACTCGTCGCCGAGGATGGTGACGCGGACGACATTCTTCTTGGTCGTCAACGAGCCCCCGCTCCGTCATGCTGCTGTCGAAGAAAGCGAACGCGATCGATCATCTGCTGCGTGCGTGCACGCGCGGCATCGAGCCGGCTCGTGAGTCCCGCGTTCTCCTTCTCCAGAAACTGCACGCGCTCCGGGGACACGACTCCCTTCACTCCGGTCGACTCCAGGTTCTTGATGCGCGCCTCCGCTTGCAGCGCCCGACGACGGAACGAGGCGAGCTCGTCACCGAGATGCTTCACGAGCTGCTCAAGCTCCGCAAATGCGGCTATATCAGGCCGTACGTTGTCGGACACCCAGTTCTCCCTCTAATGCGGTGACAATCTTGGCCGTCCTTCCCTGCACTTCCTGGTCCTTTAGTGTGCGCTCGGGATGACGGAAGGTCAACGCCCAGGCGAGACTGCGCAATCCTTCGGGAATTCCCTGACCGCTGAATTCGTCGAAGAGCGTAAGACTCTCGAGCAGCTCTCCGGCTTCTTTTCGGATCACCGAATCGATCTGTGCCGCGGTGACACTGGCGGGCGCCAAAAGCGCGAGGTCGACCTGAACGCGGGGAGTCACGGGGATCGGGCGGTACGACTTGGTTTTGACCGCGCCCTGCTCAATCGCTTCGAGGTTGATCTCCAAGCCGAACGCTGGCTTCGCCCAAACCGGAGCGTCCAGCTTCAGCCGTTTGGCCGAACCGACTGTGTGGCCATCCACAGAAATCTCCCACAACGTGTCGTCCGTTCCCGGAATAAGAATCACCGCGCCTGACGGGAACGCCGCCGCGGCCGCGGTCTCGGCGAGGAACTTGATGTCCCACTCGTCGTAGCTGGGTTGTATCGCCTTCGTGAAATGCGTCGGCGCCCGCTGACCCATGACCAGCGCGGCGACGTGCATCTCCTCCCGCGGAAGCGCGGCCTTCTTCGGACCAGGAAGGTCTGCGGCATTCTCGCCGGCGAAGAATGCGGTGCCGATCTCGAACAAGCGAACGTTGCCCTGCATGTGGGAAAGGTTGAATTCCGCTCGGGATATGAGGGTCGTCAGCAAGTCGCCGCGGAGGAACGCTTCGTCCTCCGCAAGCGGGTTCGTGACACGGACGGTTGCTCCCTTCCCATCCGCGACGAAGGGCATCGGCCTCACTTCATTCAGCCCCACACCGACGAACGTCTCCTCCACGCGCTTTGTCACTGCTACCAGTGGCGCATCGGGGACCGCACTCGGCCGGAACGGCCGCAGCTCGGAGGAGAATGTATCGTAGCCTCGAAGGCGAGCGACCTCTTCGGCGAGATCAACATCGCTGCGGACGTCGTGCCGCCAGCTCGGTGGCGAGATCTTGAGGACGTCCTTTGCCTCGGGCGCGATCCTGAATCCAACCGTTCTGAGATTCTTCTCCACTTCGTTCGTGTCGACTGGCTCTCCGAGTAGTCGCGCCACGCGGGCGAGCTTGAGGGAGATCGGTTGCGGGCGCTTGGGAAGTGGATACAGGTCGATGGGACTCCCCTGTGGAATTCCACCCGCCACTGACAGGATCAGCCTCACCGCGTAATCAACCAGCCCTGGAATCGCATCGACGTCGACGCCGCGCTCGAAGCGATAGCTGGCGTCGGTTGAGATCGCGAGCTTGCGACGCGTGGCGCGAATGCGAGCGGGATTGAATGCCGCGACCTCGAGAAAAATCTCGGTCGTCGATTCGGACACTTCGCTTCCACTGCCTCCAATGATGCCGGCTATAGCCTGCGCCCGCTCCGCATCGCCGATGACAACCGCGCCGGGGGGAAGCGTTCTGTCGACTCCGTCGAGGGTCTTGATCAACTCTTCGCCGCGGGTTTTCCTCACCACGACGGTGCCGCGCGCGATCTTCTCGAGATCGAACGCATGCATCGGCTGGCCGAAACCCAGAAGCATGTAGTTGGTCACGTCGACAACATTGTTGATGGGGCGAGATCCGACCGCCTGGAGCCGCTGGACGAGCCAATCGGGGCTGGGCCCGACCTTCAAGCCGGTGATGACGGCGCCGGCGTACCGCATGCAGCCATCGGTGTCCTCCAGCTTGACGGTGACATCTCCAACTTTTCCGGAAGTTGCCTTCACTGTGTGCGTACGAACGACGAACGGCTTTTCCTCCGCGATTTCGGGTCGGCTCACGGTACCGCCAGTTGCGGCGGCGATCTCGCGAGCGAGTCCTTCGTGCGAGAGGAGATCGGGACGATTCGGCAGCACATCGATTACGAGGCGGGTGTCGCCGATCGGCATCGCATCCAGGAACCGGGTTCCCGGCGCGGCGACGAGCCTGAGCGCCATGATGCCTTCAGTGTCCGTGCCGAGCCCCAGCTCTTTCGCAGAGCACAGCATGCCTTCCGACGTCTCGCCTCGGATCTTTCGCTTCTCGATCTTGACTCCGCCAGGGAGCGTGGCGCCGACGGGCGCGAAGGGGTAGAGTGCATCGACGCTGACGTTCGCCGCGCCGCACACGACGTCGACCAGAGTTCCCCCGCCGGCATCGACCTTAGTGACCCAGAGGTGATCCGAGTTTGGATGCCGCGCGGCTTCGACGACGCGAGCGATCACGACGTCGCGCAAGTCATCGCGGAGCGAGACCAGATCGTCGACCGTCGCGCACCGCGACGTGAGCATGTCGCGCAGCTCGGTGGGACTGAGGCTGAACGGAACGAATGCGCGCAGCCACTCGTAGGAAGCGTTCATGGCGTGAGAGCCGCGCGGCAGGTTTTCATCATTCGAAGCTTCATCGCGAGATCTGGTACAGGAATCTCACGTCAGAATCGTAGAGAATGCGTATGTCCGGGATGTCGTAGCGCAGCATCGCAATACGGGCCGGTCCCATGCCGAACGCCCAGCCGGTGTAGCGATCGCCATCGAGTCCGGCGGCATTCAAAACCGACGGATGCACCATTCCCGACCCGAGTATCTCCATCCAGCCGGTACCCTTGCAGCCCGGGCAGCCGGATCCGTGACACAGCTGGCACTCAACGTCCATCTCGGCCGATGGCTCCGTGAACGGAAAATAGCTTGGCCTGAAGCGCGTCTTCGTCTTGCCGAAGAATTTGTTGGCGAAATGCGTCAACGTCGCCTTGAGATCGACGAAGCTTACACCCTCGTCGATTGCCAAGCCTTCGATCTGCGCGAACATAGGCGCATGTGATGCGTCGAAGAAATCCCGGCGATAGGCGTTGCCCGGACTGAGAATTCTGATGGGCGGCTTGAATTTCTGCATCGTCCGGATCTGCACCGGAGATGTGTGCGTCCTCAGCATCACGTTCTCGCCCAGGTAGAGCGTGTCGTGCAGATCGAGCGCCGGGTGATCGGGCGGAAAGTTGAGCGCGGTGAAGTTGTACCACTCCGTCTCCGCTTCCGGGCCCAGTGCAATCGTGAAGCCGAGCTCGCGGAAGATGTCCTCGATCTCCTCGATCACGAGCGTGACCGGGTGCTTCGATCCGAGCCACTGCCGTCGCGCCGGCATCGTGGGGTCGACCTTTCTCTGAGAAGAGCTGGCAGCCTCGAGCTGTTGTCGCCGGTCTTCGAGACGCGCCTCGAGCTTCGCTTTTACGGCATTGATCAACGACCCACCTTCGCGCAGCTCCGCGGGCGCGAGCGATGGCAGCTGCTTGAAGAGCTCCGGAAGTCGTCCGGATTTTCTTCCCAGCAGCGACGTGCGCGCCTCCTCGAGCAAGGAGGCCGTGGTCGCGGCATCGATGAGCTTCTCGCCTTCAGCGGCGAGGGTGGTGACGAGCTGCTGGAATTCCGAAAGCGTCACGGTTCAGAGTGTGGGTGGGCAAAAGCAAAAAGACTCCACCGCGCTGGTCTTACATTAGCGCCGGTAGAGTCCGTTTGAAATGCTTGCGAGAACGTTACGCGGCGTCTAGAGCGGACCTCGCCTTTTCGGCGAGAGCGGTAAACGCGGCAGAATCGTTGACAGCAATGTCGGACAGAACCTTGCGGTCGATTTCAATGCCCGCCTTCTTCAGGCCGTGCATGAACACCGAGTACGACATTCCGTGCTGGTGCGCGCCCGCGTTGATGCGGACGATCCACAGCTTCCGGAAATCACGCTTCTTGTTCTTGCGATCGCGGTACGCGTATTTCCAACCGCGCTCAACGTTCTCCTTCGCTGCCTTCCATAGCTTGCTCCGGGCGCCAAAGGCACCGCGGGCGGCCTTCATCACCTGCTTCTTGCGCTTCAAGCGCGCGACATTCGATCTAACGCGTGGCATTGGTCTATTCCTCTAAGCTTGCAGGAGGCGCTTGATGTTCTTCGTCTCGCCCGGTGTCGTGATGATCGTCCCCTGGCGCAGGCGACGCTTTCTCTTCGACGATTTCTTGGTGAGGATATGGCTCTTGAACGCTCTCATGCGCTTCACCTTTCCGGAACCGGTGATCTTGAAGCGCTTTCTGGCGCCCTTGTGGGACTTCATTTTCGGCATTGCTGTTCCTTCGTATTTAGATCCCGACGTGAATCGCCGGGCTCAGTATGAGCTTTCTGTCGACCGTGCCCAGGGCGCTACTTCGGCGCCAGGATCATGGTCATGAACTTCCCTTCGAACTTCGGATCGGTTTCGATCTTCGCCACATCGGCGAGCTCCGCGGCGACCCGATTCACCACCTGACGTCCGAGCTCCGGGTGTGCGATCTGTCTGCCCCGGAACATCAGCGTCACCTTTACCTTGTTTCCGTCCTGCAGGAACTCCCGCGCGTGACGGGTCTTCGTCATGAAGTCGTGCTCTTCAATTCCCGGCCTGTACTTCACTTCCTTCAGGTGAATGACGTGCTGCTTCTTTTTGGCCTGGCGCGCCATCTTCGCCTGCTCGAACTTGAATTTCCCGTAGTCCATGATGCGGGCCACGGGCGGCCTCGCCATTGGTGCAACTTCCACGAGATCCAGTCCCTGCTCGATCGCGGCTGCCAGAGCAGTTTCGACATCCATGATTCCGAGCTGCGCTCCATCGGCAGCTATGACTCTGATGGGACTGATGCGGATCTGTTTATTGACGCGTACGCGCTTGGTGGTGTCCTGGATACGAGCCCCTTTACTCTAGGAAAACAAAAACGCGGACCCCTTTATCGGAGTCCGCGCGACTATAAACTCTGCAAGAGAGTCTAGTGGCCAGAACTCCTGCAGCACTCCTCGAAGAACGAGGGCCAGAGGGTGGGGGGATCCGCCCGGATCTCCCGCTTATCGCATTGTGAGGACATAAGATAGGGCACCCCAGCTTCCCGTGCAAGCGCCCCCGCCAGCTTACGTGCGCTTTGTTCCCCCTCTAGATTCGCGGGATGCCCAAGAAGGTCATCGGCGGGAAAGCTGAGAAGCGCATCCCGATAGACGGGATTGGCGGCGTCTTCATCTATGCCAACGACGCCAAGGCGCTGTCGACATGGTACGCCCACCATTTCGGACTGAAGCTCGAGACGTACGAGGATGGCAAGGTCTACGGCACCGAGTTCAAGTACCGGAGACTCGGCGATTCCTCCAAGGTGGACTCGACGGTGTTCTCGATTTCCCAGGCGAAGACCACGCTGCCGACTGATCGCCGCGAGGCGTCGATCAACTACCGGGTTCGGGAACTTCAGCCCTTTCTCGAGCAGCTCAAGGCGGACGGGATCGAGATCGAGAAGACGGAGGACTTTGATTACGGGCGGTTCGCGTGGATCAAGGATCCTGAGGGGAACCGCATCGAGCTGTACCAACCTCTGAACTGATACCTCCGCAATCCATCGACTGCAACTGAACGGGTGCCCGGCTTCAGTAGCGTAGCTGCCAGGGATTAGTTCACAACGCCCGGACTTGCCTCAGTGGCATTCAGGGCACCGACAGTTGCTTGTGCCCTGATCCCGTGCTGGAAAAGTCGGGGCGCAGTAAACTAGCAACTGGCATCTCTGCTACTTAAGTCGGGCACCCGTTCAGTTGCAGTTGAATGGTTTTACGCCGCGCCATCCTTGAGACGGTACGCCTTCCCATCGTGCTCGAGCCTCCCCCACGGGACCGTCGCGTCGTGCTCGAACATGATCAGCCAGTTTTCGTCCACGGCTTGCTTGAGAATTCTTCGCTTCGTCTCGAGCGTGATGAGCGGCTCGACGTCGTAGCCCATGATCCACGGGAGCGGCAGGTGGGCGTGCGTCGGAACGAGATCGCCGAGGTAGAAAGCGCGCTCCCCGGCCGATTCGATGAGGATGCTCTGGTGATAGGGGGTGTGGCCCGGTGTCGGGATCACTCGCACACCCTTCACGATTTCCTTCTCGCGCGATACCCACTCGATTTTGTCCGCCGCTTCAAGAGGTGCGTAGTTTCGTTCGAAGTAGCTGGCCGCTGTGCGCTCGTTCGGTGTCATCGCGTAGTCGTACTCGCCACGCCTCACGATGTACGTGGCGTTGGGAAAGGTGATTTCCAGTGATCCGTCGGGCCTTGTGCGCGTGTTTCCACCGGCGTGATCGAAGTGTAGGTGGGTGTTGATCACGAGCGCGATATCAGATGGCGCCACCCCGATCTGCTTCAGACCATCCTCGAGCATGGTCGCGCCGTCCGCGCCCTCGTTCTCGATCCCGTAAATATCCTTGAACTTTTCGTTCTCTTTGTTGCCCGCGCCAGTATCGATGAGAATGAGACCCGACGGATGCTCGATGAGCAAACACCGCATGCCGAGCTGTATCCTGTTCCGCGCGTCGGCCGGGATGCGCCTCTCCCAGAGTGGTTTCGGAACCACGCCGAACATGGCGCCGCCGTCGAGCCTCTGGCCGCCTGCCTGAATCGCGTGAACCGTAAAGTCGCCGATCTTGCGGCGCTCCACGAGCGGACTCGGTGCCGTCACGCCGTAGTGTCGCGCGTAACGGGAGTCGGTAATCCGGACGCTCTTCGCTTTTTCCGGCGACCGGCTGGTGCCCGGAGTAGCGTCTGCAGCTCTCCCCAGGTTCCACACCCGCGATCGGCAAGATCCGACATCATTCGTATCAGGCACTTGGCCGTCGCGAGCGCATCACCGCCCGCTCGATGGCGGTTGCGAATCTCGACGCCGTAGTATCCGGCCACGTGGTCGAGGGAGCGGCGGCTGAGCTGGGGGAGAACCTTGCGGGCGATTTTCACTGTGCAGAGGCGCCGCCCTCGCAATTGGCGGCCGGTTGAGCGCGACAGCTCCGTTGAAACGAAGCGCCAATCGAACGCTTCGTTGTGCGCGACGAAGACATTTCCCTCGAGCACGCGCATCACATCCGGAGCGATGCGATCGAATGTTGGCGCGTTCTTGACCATGTCCCACGTGATGTTCGTCAGCCGGGTAACGAAGGGCGGAATCGACCGCTTCGGATTGACGAGCGTCTCAAAGACCTCGACGATCTTCCCGTCACGAACAACCACAGCGGCGAACTCGGTAATCCGATCGCCCAGCCCGTACTGCCCGCCCGTCGTTTCCGTATCGACCACGACATATGACAGACCGTGCAGTAGCTCGTCCGGAGAGTGACGAGACAGTCGGGAGCGCTCGCGCGTTACCTCATAAGGCTTCACCGTCAAGTCGGCCAGCCTCCAGCGGCCGTCCCCGTTCCGCACGAACTGCGGCCGCCCCGCAAACATGGCGTGCGCCATGTGCTCGGCGACAATTCGTGGAGCACCGGGAAGACTGCAGACATGACCGATCAGATCCACCACATCGGCCGGCCCCGCCGAGAGATAAGAAAGCGCGCGCGTGGTGAGGAGAGTGTCTTCGGGCTCGGAGTAAACTCCGCGCGTCAGCTCCATGGATCGTCTCGCGTAATCGGACACGTCATGCAGTGTGGTCCACCACCGCCGCGTACGAGCTCGCCACCCTCGAACGTGATCACGGCGCGCTGGTGCGCCGGAATCTCGGATTTGTCGGAAAGAAAATCGGATGCGGAAATCAGTTTGAACCCGGCCTTTTCAAGCTCTCGCAATGTCGTCTCGTTTCGTGCGTACGACGTGAGCACTCCGGGTCGAAGCGTAGTGTTGTTGCAGCCGGATGCCCATTGCTCACGATCCTGGACGATTCTCTTCGAGCCTCCGCAAAGAATCGGCTCCATCGGCAGCGCGCATTGCTTGAGCGCCGCGAACAGGTCCGGCTGCTGCTTCATGTGGCTGTCGCCCTTCTTCCACTGAAGTATCGGCAGACGGTACGGTCCAATGAAGTGGGGCGGATAAATCACGCACAGCTCGCGGTCGACGTGGGTAAAGATCATGTCGAGGTGGATAGCGGTCGCTTCCTGCGGCATTACGACAACGATGAGGTTGGTGACCTCCGTTTGGTCGAACAGAATCGTGGCAAGGCTGTCGATTCCCGCTGGGCTCGATCTCTCGCTGAAGCCGATGAGCAGCACGTCTTCGCGGAGCGGATGCACATCGCCGCCTTCGAGCGTATGGTTGAGGCGCCGCTCGACCGAGCCGTCGTAGACGATCCCCTTGTTACTGAGCTTGGGGTGGGACGTGAAGAGCGCCTTCATGATCAGCTCCTCGGTCCATCGCGCGTGAAAGCGCATCGAGCCGATCATCATGTTCTGATTGATCGCCATCGCCGAGTCGCGGGTGAAGAACAGATTGGGCAACGGTGGAAGCGAGTAGCTGGATTCATTGAGAGTGCGCGACAGCGGGCCGGGCTCTTCCTCTTTGCCCTCGATGAGGAGGTTCACGACAGCTGCGGGTGGCAGCCCGCGCAAGTCTGAAGCGAGGGGTTCGAGCGGGACGACATCAAGAGTCTCACGAATGATGAGCTCCCGGACTTCTGGATCTTCGAGGACGTCGGTGAGCAGGTCGCGCACGTGGAGCACTTCACAGAAGCGCTCGAGAACCTGGACGAAGCGCCGGTGCTCGCGCTTGGCAAGATCCGCGTCGACGATGTCATCGTAAAGGAAATCCGCTCGTGTGCTTGGAGTCACCGCGAGCAGCTCGTTTCCGGGGCTATGGACGAGAACGGTGCGAAGCGCGCCGATTTCGGAGGTGACGTGAACTGGCATCACGCGAAAGGTAGCGGCGAATGGCTTGGTACCAAGGGCGGGACTTGCAACTGAAGAAATGCAACTGAATAGGCGAGAGGTCGCAGTAGGTAAGTTGCGAGTGATTTAGTTCATTACGCCCTGACTTGCCTCAGTGGCATTCGAGCCGCAAGCAGTTGCTCACATGCCACGGGGATAAGTCGGGGCGTAGTGAACTGACAACCTGACATCTCCGCCACTGGGACCTCCCGCCTGTTCAGTTTGCAGTGCTGTTCGCAGCTGTCAGTTCCCGTTTCTTGCCTATCCCTCGCCATTCGGATTAGTTTGTGAATTACTTCACAAGCACGGTTTGAAGCGGATCGCAGAATCGACGGTCAGGCGCCTTTCCCTTTATCTGAGCTTCCTCGAGGGGATCGAGCGACAAGGTCTGAAGACCATCTCGAGTGACGAGCTCGCGCGGCTCGGCGGGACGACGTCCGCCCAGGTGCGCAAGGATCTGTCACTCTTCGGGTCCTTCGGCAAGCGAGGACTCGGCTACGCCGTGCCGGAGCTATCCGAAAAACTGCGCGAGATTCTGGGCCTCGGGAAACAGTGGCGGGTTTGCATCATCGGCGCCGGCAAGATCGGTGCGGCACTGGCGCGCTACCGCGGATTCGCCGAGCGCGGCTTCATCGTCACCGCTGTTTACGACAACGATCACGAGAAGATAGGAAAGCGGTGGGAATCGCTGGCAGTAAGACCGATCTCCGAGCTCGAGAAGGACGCAGCGAAACAGCATTTCGACATCGCGGTAGTTGCGACGCCGGCCGAGAGCACTCCGGCCGTGGTGAAACAGGTCGTGCGGGCGGGCATCAAAGCGATCCTGAACTTTGCGCCCATTCAGATCTCGGTTCCGTCAGATGTCACCGTTCGAAC
>WNGI01000223.1_pt1 | contig 38794 bp, 37 predicted proteins | sample 5400621 | NCBI WGS metagenome assembly WNGI01 (sample SAMN13153374, study PRJNA577476) | soil metagenome | isolation source: 20 cm soil or saprolite under Garry oak tree replicate 1 | place: USA:California | collected 2016-06-15
ACCCGCGAACGCGCCCGCGAGCTGGGCGGCATCGACGCACACGAGCACGGCGCGGTAGCCCAGCCGGACGAACTCGTGCGCCAGAGTCCGGGTGTCGCGCAACCACAGCGGAAAGAGCCCCCGCAGACCCAGGCGCGCGAGCATGCGCTCCCGGTATGCGCGAATATCTGCGAGAAACAAGTCTCCGAAGACGACGGTGTCGAGCCCCGAGATCCGCGTGCGAAGCGCTGCGAGGGCACCACCCATGTTCGTTTCATACTCGTCGTTCGTGGCGCCGGGCGAGATGACAACCTCTTCGAGCGGCAGGCCAAGCGACTCGGCCTGCCGGCGGAGCAGCGAGCGCCGAACGCCGTGCATGCTGATGCGGTCGTACTCGGCGGTCACGGTGGTCAGGAGCGCCGCCACCCGGTAGCGGGCGTCGCCGACGATCTCGCGCAACGCGAGTGCGCTGTCCTTGCCACCGCTCCATGCAACGACCACGGGCTGTGACTGCTTCGCTATTTCCGCTAGGCCCACACGGTCGCTCTCCCCTCGAGCGATGCGCTCGGGAAGACGTCGGGATGGAGGAGCGCGGCGAGCAGCTCCACACCGTCCGCGACGCGCGGCCCGGGACGGCTGAAGTGCGCCGTGGCGTCGACGGCGTAGGCGCGCCCGGACCGAATGGCCCGTGGCGCCACCGCATCGAGCGGCGCCCGGCAGGCGTCCGCGTCGGCGCGAGCCGCAGCGAGGTCGAAGCCGCACGGCATCATGAGGAGGACGTCCGGGTCGAGGCCGACCAGCTCCGCCCACTGCACGGCGAACGATGGCCGCCCCGAGACTCCCCGGAGCAGCGTCCCGCCCGCCAGGACGACCATTTCGGGCACCCAGTGGCCCGGCACGAACGGCGGGTCGAGCCACTCGAGCGCGAGGACGCGCGCCACCGGCCGGCCCTCGACGCGGGCGCGAACGGCTGCGATGCGCCGCTCGATGTCGCGCACACACCGCTCCGCGCGCTCCGGCACACCGCCCGCGCGCCCGACCAGGCGAATCGTGGCGAGCACGCCGGTGATGTCGTGGGCGTCCAACGCGAGGACGGTCGGGCAGGCGACTAGGCCAAGCGCGGCGGCCTCGGCGTCCCGCGTCGGCACCGCACACACCTCGCACACTCCCTGTGTGAGGAGCAGATCGGGCGCGACGGCGGCCAGCCGGTCATGATCGACCTCGTAGACGCTGCCGAACTCTCTGAGCGCCTGACGCACCGCGGCGTCCATCTCGCCGCTCGAGAGCCCGTCGAGCGGAAACCGTGCCCGCGTGAGCCGTGGTTTGCTCCGAATCAGCGGAGGATGATCGCAGGAATGCGAGACCCCGACGAGGTGATGCGCGAGGCGGAGGGCGCACACGATCTCCGTCGCGCTGGGAAGGAGCGAGACGATCCGATCGGCGACCGCCATCGGCTAGGGCTCCACACCGACCCGCGCACCGGCGAGAATCGTGCGGCCCCGCGGCAGGAAGCCTGCGATCTCGGGAGTACGATCGTTCAACAGGTTCTCGATCCGCGCGGTGAGTGCCACGAACCGACCGGCATCGTGACCGAGCATGGTGTACTGGCCGGCGAGGCTCACGCGGGCGTAGGCGTGCAGCGAAACGCGTCGCTCGCCGGCCGGGCGTGAGAAGTCGAGGTCGTCACGCCGGCCTACCCACCGTGCGCCGAACACCACGTGTCCGCGCCCGCCCAGCGCCGCGGCGATTTGCGGCGTGAGGGTGTGCGCCGGGCGCCGCAGCAGCGATTGACCGGCGGAGAAGAGGCCGTCCGGGCTCGAGTCGAGGCCGGGGTTGTCGACCCTCGTGTGGAGATAGGTGTAGGTCAGCGTGGCGACTACGTCTCGAGCGAGCCGAATGTCGGCGCTCGCCTCGATCCCGCGGGCCAATGCTCCCGCGACATTGAAGTAATTGACGGTGTCGGGCGGCGCGGGGGTGAACGTGAACTCGATCAAATCGTGGAACCGCTGATCGAAGTAGGTCAGCGCGACGCGCACCCGCCCGTCGCCCCAGGCGCGCTCGAGGCCCGCTTCCCAGCTCGTGGAGCGCTCGGGGTCGAGGTTCGGGTTTCCGTGCACGGAGCCGCGCGCAAAGTTCTCGAAGAACGTCGGCTCCTTGTACCCGGTGCCCACCATCGCGCGAACGCGCGTGGTCGCGTCGATCCGGTAGGAGACGCCCGCGCGGAACGTGCCGTGCGCGCCGAACTGCGAGTTGTCGTCCACACGCCCGCCGAGCGTCAGGCTGAGCGGACTCGCTCCCGTGAACAGCGCCTGCGCGTAGTACCCCGTGTTCCAGCGCAGCACGTTGATCGAGTCGGGGAAGGTCCCGTACGACGCGGAGAACACGCTCCGCCCGGTTTGGCGCTCGTCTTCGTAGTCGATCCCGGCCGTCACGGCGGCGCCGGCGCGCCGCCAGGTCGCGAGCACTCCGCCGCTCGCCCGTCGCACGAAGTCCCGGCTCTCGAAGCTGCCGTCTTCACCGGGCGAATCCGGCCGGTCCTCCGAGCGGAGCCGGAGCTCGCGCAGCGCCGCCACGCCTCGCACTTCGAGGCCGGCACCGAACCGGCGGCCTGCGTCCACGCTCAGACTCGGCCCCCGCTCGGCGCTGAACTGGTTCGAGTCCACGGGCTGCCCCGCCCCGTTGGTCGGAAAGTGATAGGTATCGTCGCCCCAGCGGTACGTGAGGCTCGCGTCGGTCCGGTCGTCGGGCGCGAAGCGGACCCGACTGCTCACCACCGTGTTCCGATACTGGTTGTTGTAAGGGTAGAGACCGTCGGAGCGGAAGCGCGATACCGTGACCGAATAGCTCGCACGCGAGCCGCCTCCCGCGAGGCCGGTCTCGTACTCGGCCGAGCCGTAGGTCCCGGCGCGGGCCGCCGCGGTGATCCGCGGCGCGCCGCTTCCCGTGCGCGTGAAGATCTGGATCACGCCCGTGACCGCATCCGATCCATAGAGCACGCTCGCGGGACCGCGCACGATCTCGATCCGGTCCACGTTGTCGGTCGTGAGGTCGGCGAAATCGAACGCACCACCGGGCTGGTTCTGCGGCACGCCGTCCACGAGAACCTTCACGTAGTCGCTCTCGCCGCCCCGCAGGAACAGCGAGGTCTGGCCGCCGTACGACCCGGTTTCGACGACGGCGGCGCCGGGGACGGTGCGCAGGGCCTCCGCCACGGTCCGGATCCCACGCAGCTGGAGCTCGCGGCCCGAGACGACCGTGACCGCTGCCGTCACCGCGTCCACCGGCGTAGGAACGCGGGTTGCGGTCACGACGACGGGATTCAGCACGACGGTGTCGGGCTCCTGGGCCGCAACCGCCACCGACGCAGCGAGCGAAGATAGCAAGCTCAGACGCAGCACGAGGGCGTGGTGCATGAGGGACTCCGGATCAGGACGGGTGGCGACGTAGGGGGATCATCTGCGGGCGACCGTCGAACGGCTCGATGGCGACCGGCCAGGAAAACACGCGCTCGACGGTCTCCCGCGTCAGCACCGCCGCGGGAGCGCCGCGCGCAACGGCGCGGCCCTCGGCGAGGATCAGGATCTGGTCGGCAAAGCGCGCCGCCAGGTTGACGTGGTGCGTGATCATGAGCGCGGCGAGCCCGAACCCATCCACGAGCGTGCGCACCAGCTCGAACAGCTCCATCTCGTGCCGCAGGTCGAGCGACACGGTGGGCTCGTCGAGGACGAGGAGCTTGGGCTCCTGCGCGAGGGCCCGCGCCAGCCGGACTCGCTGGTACTCCCCTCCGGAGAGCGTCCAGAGCCAGCGGTCTGCCAGGTCGGCCGCGTCGCACGCGACCAGCGCCCGCTCGACGGCCGCCCGGTCCGCCGCGCGCACGCCGCCGAAGAGCGAGAGGTGGGGATACCGGCCCAGGAGGACCGTCTCGTGCACCCGCTGCGGGAACAGGTTCTCCTCGCGCTGCGGCACGACGCCCACCACCCGCGCCAGATCCCGGCGGGACCAGTCGCCCGCCGCGCGTCCGAGGATCTCGGCACGCCCCTGGACCGGTCGCACGAGGCCGAACGCCGCGCGCAGCAGCGTGGTTTTCCCGCTGCCGTTCGGCCCGAGCAGGGCATGAAATTCGCTGGCCCGCACCTCCAGCGAGACGGCTCGGAGAGCGTCGCGCGGGGCACCCGCATAGCGGCACGTGAGGTCGCTGACGGCGACGATCAGCTCACGGTCCATCGGCGGAGCAGAAAGGCGAAGAGTGGCACACCCAGCAGCGCGGTCACGATGCCCACCGGCAGCTCGCGCGGCGCCACGACGGTGCGTGCCACCGTATCGGCCGCGGCCAGGAAGATTCCGCCCGTGAGGAACGCGGTCGAGAACAGGGTGTGGTGCAGCCGGCCCCAGATCAGCCGACAGATGTGCGGCACGATCAGTCCGACAAAGCCGATCACGCCCGCCACCGCGACCGCGGCGGCGGTCAGGAGCGAGGCGGACAGGTAGACGAGCTGCTTGAGGCGCCGCACGTCCGCGCCGAGGTACTGGGCGGGCTCCTCGCCGAGCGCGAGCAGGTCGAGCGGTCGCGCGGCCGCCACGAGGACGACGAGCGGCAGCGGCGCGTACGCCAAGATCACCAGGACCGTCGTCCACGACGCACCGGAGAACCCGCCCCAGAGCCAGAGGAAGGCGTTGCGGAGCTCGGTGGCCTCCGCGAGCGAGACGAGGGCGGTCATGATCGCCGCGGCGAACGCACCCACGGCCACGCCGCCCAGGAGCAGGATCCGGGGGTCGAGCTCGGCCCCCCCGATGAGCCCGAGGCGATACACCAGGGCCATCGCCCCCACCGCCCCGACGAACGCCGCGAGCGGCAGAGCCCACGGGCCCGGGAGATGGAGGGCGATGGCCACGACCGCGCCGAGCCCGGCGCCCCCCGAGAGGCCGAGCAGGAACGGATCCGCGAGCGGATTCCTGACCAGCGCCTGGAGTCCGACGCCCGAGACGCCGAGCGCCCCGCCCACGAGAAAGGCGAGCAGTGCGCGGGGCAACCTGAGCTGCCAGATGATCGGCGACGCGGTCAGCTCTCCGAACGGCACGTTCGCGGGCCCGAGGAGGAGCGCCGCTGCAAGAGTCGCGAGCGCTGCGGCGGCGAGGAGAACGAACTTCACCGCGCGGCCGCCTCGAGGCGCTGCCGGAACTCACGGATCGCGTCAGCGGCGCGGGGCCCCGGTCGCCCGAACAGCTGTCCCGGAAGAAAGAGGAACCGCCGCTCCCGCACGGCCCGTACGACGCGCCACTCGGGCCTTGCGGCATACGCCGGCGGCACCGCGCTGTCCGATAGGACCGCGAGGAAATCGGGGTCACGGGCGACGATCGTTTCGATCGAGACCTGAGCGGAGGGCGAGCCGACATCGTGGAACACATTGCGCGCCCCCGCGAGCGCGGCGAGGCGGTCGAGGTAGCTCCCCGCCCCGATGACGATCGGTGGGTTGTCCCAGACGATGAAAGCGAGGGACTGGGTGCTAGGGGCTGGGGGCTGGGACACAACGCGGTCCACGGCCGCCGCCAGCGACTCGGCCGGTACTTGCCGCCCGGTGAGCGTGCCGAGGCGCCGTGTCGCCGGGCCCAGTTCCTCGAGCAGATTGAGGTCGAGGAGCACCGTCGGGATGCCGAGCCGCTCGAGCTGCTCTGCCGCCGTGACGTTCGGACCCGACCGGTAGAGGACGACGAGATCCGGCCGCCGGGCGGCTACGGCCTCGACGCTCGGCGGTATAGCGTCGCCGACGCTGGGCACGGCGAGCGCCTCGGGCGGATAGTCACACCAGGTCGTGCGGCCCACGAGCCGGTCGCCCGCGCCGATCGCAAAGAGGATCTCCGTGAACGAAGGCAGGAGCGACACGATGCGCCGCGCGGGCGCGGCGAGCGTCACCCGCCGACCGGCGTCGTCGGTGACGGCGACGCCCCCCCGGACGGGAACCCGTTCTCCCCGCGCGCAGGCCGCGACGGCGAACGCGATCAAGCCCGCGAGGTGGGTGCGCGGTGCCCAGCGGCGCATAACGAAAACGCCCACCCCCGACGGAGCGGAGATGGGCTAGCGCCTGCGCCTTGTGCGCAGCGCCACCATCCCTCCCGCGAGGGATCTGCAGGTGGCGCGAACGGAGAACGTCTCCTGGCTTCGGGCGGGCGGCTCGCCTTCCCGGGTGATGAGACCCAGTGGCGTTTGAGCCGCTACGACGTGCCCGTCACAGTGGCGGGGCCGCGCCGGACTCTCACCGGCTTCCGTGAATCCCCGTTCGCTTGTAACGACAGGGCTAGTCTATCGAACAGATCAAGTCAACGCAAGGTCGTTGTATCCCACGCTGAAGCGTGGGCCCACCCGACACTGTCCTGAAGGACAGTGCATTGCCGGGCCCAGGCTTTTAGCCTGGGGATTCGCGCGGTCCGCGTCGCATCGCGATGGCGAACCCAACCCCGAGCGCCACCGCCGCGGCCCCGACGATCAACGGGACCAGCGACTCCGGCGCGAACCGTCGCTCGGTGAACGCGATCGTGAGTCCGGCACGGGGCGCCAGCGGTGGCGTCCGGTACCGCGCGAAGCGACGCCCGCCGATGTCCTCCAGCCCGAGGGAATCGAGCTTCCCCGCGGTGACGACCGCGGTCGTGTCCTCGAGCAGCAGGTCCACCTCGGCCGTCGGCTGGTCGATTGGCAGGCTCACGCGACGCACCGTGGCGGAGAGAACGTACGTATAGCTCAGCTGCTTGCGCTCGCCGGGCGGGAGCGGACCGTACACGGCAACCGAGTCGCCCCGCCGGGTCACGACTTGGGGAGAGACATCGCCCTGCCCGACCCGAAACTGGATCGCGACCGGCGGTATGGCGCCCGCCCAGGTGGGACGCACCGTGTCCCGGGCCACGCGCGTCGCGACACCCGGGTTCTCGAGCTCCACCAGCTCGAGCACGTCCCGCGAGCCGTCCCGCTTCTCCCTGGCGACGGTGACCAGGCGGCGGGCCACCCGCACTGCCGGCCCGGTGGAGGTCGTGTCGTACACGTAGAGCGGGCGGAGGCTGGAGGTGGACCGGCCGGGCGCGATCGGCTCCGAGAAGTACGCGATCCCGGCGTGCCAGGTCGAGACCACGTAGATCGCCGCCGAGTCTGGCCGCCGGATGGCCAGGGCGTAGGCACCGCGAGCGTCGCTGCGGATCGAGTCGATTGCCTGACCGCCGCCGCCCATGGACACCTGATGCAGCACCACCCAGGTGCGTGCCACGGGCCGTCCGGCAGGTCCGTACAGGACCCGACCCGTGATCACGACCTGTTGTGCCCGGAGCGCGCCGGCCAGGCACAGCAGCAACGCCGTGCTACGGAGTGAATTTCCCGAAATCTTCAGGGTCGAGGTTCTGGAGGTAGGTCTTCAGCTCGTCGGGCCCGAGCGGGGTGGGACCGCCCTCGCCGCCGGGTTCGCCGGTCTCCACCGATGTGAGCGCCAGCAGGCTCTCGCTCGTGAAAATCGGCGCCTTGAGCCGCAGGGCGACGGCGATCGAATCGGACGGCCGGGCGTCGATCTGGATCACCGCGTCGTCGCGGTAGATGTGCAGTTCGGCGTAATACGTGTTGTCCTTGACCTGGGTGATGATGACCTTCCGGAGGTCGGCGCCCAGGCCGAGGATCACCTGCTTCAAGAGATCATGAGTGAGCGGCCGCGCGAACTTGACGCCCGCGAGCTCCATGGCAATGGCGCTCGCCTCGGCGGGACCGATCCAGATCGGGAGTACCCGCTCCCCTTCCTGCTCCTGGAGGATGACCACCGGCGTGTTGGTCGTGCGATCGAGTCCCAGATGCGCGACCCGAACCTGGATCTGGTTCGCGCTCAGGTCCCCATCTCCCACGATGTGAGATACTTCTGCTGCTCGGGTGTGAGCGTATCGATGACGACTCCCATCGCGGCGAGCTTCAGCTTGGCGACTCCCTCGTCCAGTTCCCGCGGGATCCGGTGCACATCCTTCGTGAGCTCCCGCGCGTGCTTGACGACGTGCTCGGCGGCGAGCGCCTGATTCGCGAACGACATGTCCATCACGCTCGCCGGGTGACCCTCCGCCGCCGCCAGGTTGATGAGCCGGCCGTCGGCGAGAACGAAGATCCGCCGGCCGCCCAGCCGCCATTCGTCGACGAACTCTCGCACCCGGGTCGGGCCCTGAGCCGCCTGCTTGAGGCCGTCCAGGTCGATCTCGACATTGAAGTGTCCCGAGTTCGCGAGCACGGCTCCGTCCTTCATCGCGCGCATGTGCTCCACGCGGATCACGTGCGTGTTCCCGGTCAGGGTCACGAAGACATCACCGACCCGTGCAGCCTCCGCTATCGGCAACACCCGATACCCGTCCATCTGCGCCTCGAGCGCCTTGAGCGGGTCGATCTCCGTGACGATCACGTTGGCCCCCGCCCCGCGCGCCCGCAGGGCGAAACCACGCCCGCACCACCCGTACCCCGCGACCACCACGGTGCTCCCGGCCACGAGCAGGTTCGTGGCCCGCAGGATCCCGTCGAGCGTCGACTGCCCTGTCCCATAGCGGTTGTCGAACAGATGCTTCGTGTCGGAATCGTTCACCGCGATGACGGGGAACTGGAGCACGCCGTCGCGCGCCATCGCCTTCAGCCGGATGACTCCGGTCGTGGTCTCCTCGGTCGAGCCCGCCACGCCGGCGACGAGCGCCTGGCGGTCGGCCCCGGAGAGGGTCTCCACCCACTGGCGGACCGGCGGTGCCAGGTCGTCGAGCCGGTTGAGCGCAATCATGTGCAGCGCGCCGACCAGGTCCGCGCCGTCGTCCATCGTGATGTCGGGCCGATGCGCCAGCGCCGCCCGGATATGCTCATAGTAGGTGGCGTGGTCTTCACCCTTGATCGCGAAGACCTTGATCCCGTGGTCCTTGACGAGATGGGCCGAGACGTCGTCCTGCGTCGACAAGGGGTTCGACCCGCACAACGCCACGTCCGCGCCGCCCGCCTGGAGCGTGACCGCGAGGTTGGCGGTCTCCGTGGTGACGTGGAGACAGGCGGAAAGGCGTCGTCCGGCAAGGGGGCGTTCCCGGGTGAAGCGTTCCCGGATGAGGCGCAGCACCGGCATGGAGCGCTCGGCCCACTCGGTGCGGCGGCGTCCCTCGGCCGCCAAGCTCAGGTCTTTGATGTCGGAAGCCGCGGAGCGGGCCGTCGTCGTCATGCGTTCGCTTTCTTGGAGGAGTAGTGCCGGGACCGCTGCACGGCGAGCCGCAGGTCCTCGACGCGGTTCGTATGCTCCCAGGTGAACAGGTCGACTTCCCGGTCTACGTCCTTGTCCACGTAGCGGCGTCGCTCGGGCGTGCGGCCGAAGTGACCGTACGCCGCGGTGGCGCGGTAGATCGGGTGGCGGAGATTCAGGGCCTTGTTGATACCGAGGGGCGTGAGGTCGAACACGTCACGGACGGCCTCCTCGATGGCCTCGTCGGCCACGAGGCCGGTGCCGAACGTATCGATCATCACCGAAACGGGCTGCGCGACGCCGATGGCGTACGCCACCTGCGCCTCGCAGCGGGTGGCGAGCTTCGCGGCCACCACGTTCTTGGCCACCCAGCGCATCGCGTAGCAGGCCGAGCGGTCGACCTTCGAGGGGTCCTTACCGCTGAAGGCGCCGCCCCCGTGCCGCGCCATGCCGCCGTAGGTGTCCACGATGATCTTGCGGCCGGTCAGCCCCGCGTCGCCCTGCGGGCCCCCGACCACGAATCGGCCGGTCGGATTGATGAGGATGTCGGGGTCGCGGACCTCGAAGCCGGCGTCCGCGATCACCGGTCGAACCACGAGTGCAATCACACCTTCCCGCAGCTCCACGTTGTCGATCTTGTCGGAGTGCTGCGTGGACACCACGACCTTGCTGATCCCGATCGGCCGCGCCGCCTCGTACACGACGCTGACCTGTGTCTTGCCGTCGGGGCGGAGCCACGGGAGATCCCCGGCCTTGCGCACCGTGGCCAGCCGCTCGGCGAGACGATGGGCGAGCACGATCGGGAGCGGCATGAGCGAGGGCGTCTCGTCCGAGGCGTAGCCGAACATCATCCCCTGATCGCCCGCCCCGCCCCGGTCCACGCCCATCGCGATGTCACCCGACTGGCGGTCGATGGTGGTGAGGATGGCGCAGGTCTGGGCGTCGAAGCCGAAGCTCGCGTCGGTGTAGCCGATCGCGCTGATCGTGCCCCGCACGATGTCGGGGATGTGGACGTAGGTGGAGGTGGTGATCTCCCCCGCCACCACCGCCATGCCGGTGGTGACCAGGGTCTCGCATGCCACGCGCGCGGCGGCGTCCTTGGCGATGATGGCGTCGAGGACCGCGTCCGAGATCTGGTCGGCGATCTTATCGGGATGGCCTTCCGTCACGGATTCGGAGGTGAACACGTGGCGCTGCGCTGGCATGTGCCTGTCCGAGCTTGGTTTAGACGTTCAAGCTAGCGGCGCGCCGTCCGGCGGGCAACCGGCCGCCGGGGTCGAGCAGCTTCAAGTCGACGGCTTCGGCGAGCGCCAGCCGCAACACGTCGAGGACATCGGCCGCGGTGCGCGCGCCGAGCGCCTGGTCGGCCGCTGTACGCGCGCGCGCGGCACTGACCTGCCGCACGGTCCACTTCACCCGCGGCAGCGCCGCCGGCGCGACCGACAACGTCTCGTACCCGAGTCCGATCAGCAGAAACGCCGACAGCGGCTCGGACGCCATCTCGCCACACACGCTCGCCGGCTTCCCGGCGGCACGCGCCGCGTCGGCCACCATCTTGAGGAGCCGCAGCACGCTGGGATCGTGTGGGTTGAAGCGGTCGGCAAGCCGGGCGTTGCCGCGATCGACGGCCAGCGTGTACTGGGTGAGATCGTTTGTGCCGACGCTCAAGAAGTCGCTCGACTTGGCGAGCTGGTCCGCCATCACCGCGGCGGCAGGGGTCTCCACCATCACGCCCACAGGGACCGAGGTCGCCGCCGGCACGCCGTCGCGCGCGAGGTTCGTCGCCTCTTCCGCCACGATCGCGCGCGTGCGATCGAGCTCGTCCAGTCGCGTCACCAGCGGGATCATGAGCTGGATGTCCGCGTGGCGTGCGGCGCGGAGGGCGGCCCGGATCTGCGTTCGGAAGATCTCGGGGCGGTCGAGGCACACCCGGATCGCCCGCCAGCCGAGCTGCGGGTTGGCCTCGGCCTGCACGCGGAACGGGCCGGGCAGCTTGTCACCGCCCAAGTCGTAGGTGCGAATCACCACGGGGTGTCCGGGAAACGCCTTCCCCACGCGCGCGAAGTACGCGGCCTGCTCCTCTTCGTCCGGCAGGGTGGTGTGGCTCGTGATGAGGAACTCGGTTCGCAACAGCCCCACGCCCTCGGCCCGGTGATCCTGAGCCGCTTTGATCTCGTCGGGGAGGTCGACGTTCCCGCGGAGCGCCACCCGCACGCCGTCGGTCGTGATCGCGGGCTGCTTCACGACCTCCTCCAGCTGACCCGCGAGCTCGCGATCCCACAGCTCGTGCGTCTTCGCCTCGGCGATCTCCTGCGATGTCGGAGACAGGAGCACCGTGCCCCGCGTGCCGTCCATCGCCAGCATGGTGCCCGGGTGGATCCGCTCGAGGGCACCCGTCACGCCGAACACCGCCGGAATCCCGATCGAGTGGGCGAGAATCGCGGCGTGCGACGTGCGCGTACCTTCCTCGCTCACGAGGCCCACCACGTGCTCGCGGTCGAGCTGGACCGTCAGCCCCGGGGAGAGCTCCTTGGCCACGACAATCGACGGCTGGGTGATGCCCTCCCACAGCTCGTCCGACCCGCGGTGCATGAGGTGCTCGATCACCCGGACCGCGACGCCCGAGAGGTCCGCCAGCCGATCCTTGAGGCGCGGGCTCCCCGTGGCCGTCCACAGGTCGCGCACCTCGAGCGCCTTGAACTCGTACGCCTTCTCGGCGGCGAGGTGGTTCTCGCGAATCAGGTCCGCGACGCCGGACAGAAACTCCTTGTCCTCGAGCATGAGGATCTGGGCGTCGAAAATGCGGGCTTCGTCGACGCCGGCGCGATCTTCGGCTTTCACCTTCATCGCCTGGAGGTAGCGCTTCACATCGCGGACGGCGGCGCGCAGGCGGCGCACCTCTTTTTCCACTTGTGAGCGCGGCACGACGCGGTGCGGGACCTCGGGCATGGTCCAGCGCACGACGATCGCGGCGCCGACTCCGATCCCGGGGGAGACGCCGATCCCCTTGAGCTGCCGGTCGCTCATTCGCGCCCCTCGTTTTCCCGCTGCTCCGCGTCCCGCATCTCGGCCTCGCGCACCTCTTGGGTCAGGTGCATCTCGTGGAACCCGTCGGCGACGAGGGCGAGCAGCGCGTCCATCGCCGATTCCGCATCCTCCCCGTCGGTCTTGATCGACAGCGACGATCCACACTCTGCCGCGAGCATCATCACGCCCATGATGCTCTTCCCGTTCACGGCGAGGTCGTCCTTGCGGACCTCGACCGCCGATTTGAAGCGGCTGGCGAGCTTTACGAACTCCGCCGCCGGGCGCGCATGCATGCCGAGCGGGTTCACGATCTTGGCGTCGCGCTCGATCACGGCCATAACCACCCTGCCAGCGCCGCGACGGCGAGCAGCGCGAGGCCGAGCCGCAGCCCGGTGAGCCGCCGGCGCTGCCACCACAACAGGGCAAACCCGCCCGCGACCACCCCGGCGAGGGCCACCCGCGCCCAGCCGAAAAACGCGCCGCTCAGGTACTGCGCGACGAGCGGCAGCGCCACACCGACGCCGAGCGCCATCGCCGGACCGGACAACGCCGTGGCGCGCTGCAGCAGCGGCTCGCGCAGCGCCTGCGCCACGCGTGCCCCATAGGTCCAGCCGGCCCGCAGGGCCCACCAGCGCAACGCCACGTGGCCGACGTTGTAGACGACGACGAAGCCCAGGATGGCCGGGAGCCCGAGACCGAGCGCCACCCCGATGAGCGCGAGCGCCGAGGTGAGCGGCAGCCAACCCGCCCACACGAGCCGGTCGCCGAGCGAGCCGAGCGGCCCGCACAGCGCCGTCCGCAAGCGCTCCACCTGCTCGGGCGGCACACCGTCGTGCTCCGCGCGCGCCGCCGCGCCGACCGCGAGGCCGCACAGGTACGGGTGCGCGTTGAAGAAATGCGCCCCCCGCGCCACCGCAGCGCGGTACGCCACACCGTCGTCCTCGACCTCGGCCCGCAGGTCCCGGAGCAGCGGCTCCTCGGCGACGCCGATGCCGACACCCTGCATCCGCTCGTAGTTCCAGGACCCCTGCACCGTGAACAGGCGGAGCAGGCTGCGCACGAGCCCGGGGCGGGCACGGACCGCGGGACGGCTCATCGCAGCCACGCCACGACCGCACCGCCGGCCACCCCGGCGGCGAACCACCGCAAGCCGGGTCCGCGTCCCACGAGGCGCAGCGTTCCCGCCGTTCCCGCCGCGAGCGCCGCGCCCACCGCCGCCACGTTGAGCAGGGCGACCCCGTGCGGAGGCAGAGCGCCGGCCAGATAGGCACGCGCCACCTGCGCGAGCACGAGGCCCAGCGCCGTCACGACGGCCGCGCGCCCCGCGTCGCGCAAGATACTCGCCGCGTGCAGCCGCTCGAGCCGGCGGGCGTCGCCGCCGTCGAGCGCCGCCGCGGCGCGCCGCACGGCCCGGGTGTTCAGCTGCCGCAGGGCATGCAGGCTCAGTCCGCCGGCCATCCCCGTGATCAGCCCGACCAAGGCACCGAGCCCCAGCCCCAGCGTCCCGGCCGCCGCGTGGGCCGCGCTGACGGCCGCGACGGTGGCGGGTCCGTACTCGGGATAGCGGGTCGCCCCCATCGGCAGGATGTCGTACTGGAACAGCTCGAACAACACGCCGAGCTGGAGTCCCGTCCCGACGTCGCCGAGTATCGCGCCCGCGATCGGCCCCGCGACGAGGGGCCGCGCGATCATCATCTGGGGCACGCTCACGAGATCCAACCCCACGAGCGTTCCCCAGGCGAGCAACCAGACCTGCAGCTCGAGGCTCACGTGAAGTCCTCGAGCGGGACGGGGGGAGTCGTCGGGACGTCCTGGGCCGTCACCTCGACTCCTCGAGCGGCGAGCGTCCTGAGCTGCGAGGCCTCCGCGTCGCTCAAGTAGACGTAGCGCAACCGCTCCGAGCGCCCGGGGCGGTGGTGCAGGCCGCCCACATTGACGCGGCTCACGGGGTGGCGGTTGGCGGTGAGCGCCGCGAGCGTGTCGATGTCGCCGGCGACGAGGATGCCGACGCGGGGATCGCGCTCCCATTCCGTGAGGCGCTCCAAGGCTTCCTCGGTCGAGGCGAACACGACCTCGATCTCGGAGGGCACGCCCATGCGGTAGAGCTCCTGCTCCCAGGCGCTGGCCCGCACGGCGTCGTCGACCAGCACGATGAACGCAACATTCAACGGTTTCCCCCAGCCTACGACCACCTGGCCGTGAATCAGACGATCGTCGATGCGGTACAGGGCGATGCTCATGCCGCGGGCGTGCGGATGGCGCGGCTCCCCGCCTCGGCGGCACGTCGCGCCGCGTCGCCAGGAGGGAGATCCCGGTGGAACACGAAATCGAGCAGCATCGCGAGGTTCACGCCGGTCACTACGGCGACGTTGGCCTTGCCGCGCGCCAGCCGCACGGAGCTCGTCAGGCAGGAGCCGCCGGGCAGATCGACGAACAGGACGGCCGGCCGGTCGTCGATCGCCCGGGTGAGGCGCTCGGCGAGAGCTCCCGTGTCGCAGCCGTCGTTCGACACCGGAACGAGCGCGTCCTGGACGCCGGTGATCGCGGCGACCGCCGCGAGCAAGGCCTGGGCGACGGCCGCGTGCGACACGATCACTCCGCGCAGTGGCTCACTCATTGTCTTCCTCGAGATACTCCTGGAGCTGGCGACGCTCGGCGAGACGCTTGAGCAACCGGTCGTTGAACAAGCGCGCCGAATCCACGCCGCTGTATCGCAACAAATGGTTCATCGCGACGACCTCACAGACCACGGTCAAGTTCTTCCCCGGGTTGAGCGGTACGGTGACGAGCGGCAGGGTGACCTCGAGCACCCGAGTCGTCTGGCCGTCGACCCCGGTGCGGTCATATTCGCGCGTCGCCTCCCAGTCCTCGAGCTGGACGACGACCTCGATCCGCTTCTGCTGGCGCACGGCACGGATGCCGAACAGCGCGCGGATGTCGATCAGCCCCACGCCGCGGATCTCCATGTAGTGCTGGGACAGTTCGTGCCCGCGCCCGATCAGGACGTCGTTGCCCCGGCGCGTAATGTGAACCACGTCGTCCGCGACCAGCCGGTGGCCGCGCTCCACCAGATCGAGGACGCATTCGCTTTTCCCGATCCCCGAGCGGCCGAAGAACAGCAGGCCCACACCGAACACATCGGCGAGCGACGCGTGCACGGTGGTCGCGGGCGCGAAGGCCTCGTCCAGAAAGGGCTTGAGACGGCGGTAGAACTCCGCGGTCTTGAGTCGCGTCCGGATCACCGCGACACCCTTGGCGCGCGCCAGCTCGAGCAAGTCGGCCGGCGGGTCCTGCCCCTTCGAGATGACGACGCACGGCAGATCGAACTGGAAGAGCGTCTCGAGGGCCCGGCGCCGCGCCGTGGCGTCCAGTGACGCGAGGTAGGTGACCTCGGTTTCGCCGAGGATGTGGAGGCGATGGGCGGCGAAGCGCTTCGTGTACCCGGCGAGCACGAGCCCCGGGCTCGATGCTTCGGACGTCGGAATCTCGCGATCGAGCCCCACGTCCCCCGTCAGCGCTTCGATCTGCAGCGGATCACCCTTGCGCTCGAGCAGGTCCCGCACCTTGGGCTTCGTCACCGGGGCTCGCGCTCCAGGGCACGGCGCGTCGCCGCGCCGCGCCGTCGGGTGGAGGCCTTGTCGAGCTGCCGCCGCACCTTGGCCACCGCGAGGTCGAGCGCGGTGCGATGGTCCGCTCCACGCGCCGTGCCCACGTGCACGGCGCCGCGCGCGGTGTGCAACCGCACCTCCACGGTCGGACGCCCGTGGTCGGCCACGAACACGACTCGCCCATCGTGGGGCCGCGGCGCGATCCGCGCGAGGCGCTCGAGCCGCGCCCTCGCCCGCCCGCGCAGCTCGTCAGGAATCTCGCAGTGGCGTGCCGTGATGGTGATCCGCATCGCTCAGCCTCCCTGCGCGAGGACCCGATGGAGATGCGCTTCTGTCGCCCGGGCGGCCCGCTCCCAGGAGAACTGTTCTGCGAAGGCGCGAGCGCCGCTCCCCAGCCGCGTCACCAGCCCCGGATCGGCGGCGAGCGCGAGCATCCGGTCCGCGAGCGCGCGCGCGTCGCCGTGCGGCACCAGGAAGCCGGTCTCGGCCTGCCGAACCGATTCCCGGAGGCCGGGACTGTCGGACGCGAGCGCGGGGGTAGCACACGCCGCCGCCTCCATGTTCGAGATACCCCAGCCTTCCTTCGGGCTCGCCAGCACCACCGCCCACGCCCGGCGCAGCAGCCGCCGCTTCTCCGCCTCGGTCACGAACCCGAGGAACCGCGCGACGTCGCCGAGGCCCAGCGCGCGTGCCAGGCGCTCGAGGCGCCCACGATCGTCCCCCCCTCCGGCGATCTCGACGACCACGTCGGAGCGCGTCTGGCGTGCGAGCGCCACCGCCCGGAGCGCGATCTCCACTCCTTTATAACGCTTGAGGCGCCCCACGTACAAGAACGTCGGCTCGCGGGCCCGCGGGTCGGCGGCGTCGGGGGCGAACCAGGCCGTATCGACGCCGGGATAAATGACTTCGATCCGCTCGCGGGGTACCCCCCGCCACACCAGGTCGTCGCGCGTGCTCTGCGAAATCGCGTGAAACCAGGCGCGGCGATACGCCCACGGGATGGGCCGCTCGGCCGCCCACACCACGCCGGCGATCGGCCAGCTCGCCTCGTGGAAGGCCGTCGTACCGAAGAGGTGTGGCACCACGGCGCAGAACGGCCGGTCGGTGAGTGTCGGCAGGAACAGCGGAAGCTTGTTGATGTCCTCGACCACGACGTCGTAGCGGTTCGCCCGCAGCAGCCGACGCACCATGCCGCGGGCGCGCAGCGCGAAGCTGTGTCGCCCGCCCGCGCGATGCACCCGCAGGCCATCGAGCTGCGCTTCGCGCGCGGCCCCCGGCCACCCGCTCGCCACCAGGTCGATCGTGTGGCCCCCGCGCGCCAGGCGACCGAAGATCTCGTGCAGGTGCGCCTCGGCACCGCCGGCGTGCGGGTTCTCGCGGTCGTTCCAATTGACGAGCAGGATCCTCACAGCGCGCCGGATTCCCGCGCCACCGCGTCGAGCACGCCGTTCACGAACGCGGGGGCCTTGGCGCCCGCGAACCAGTGAGCCAGTTTCACGGCTTCGTCGATGACCACCCGCGGCGGGGTCGAGCCCTCGGCCAGCTCCGCGAGGGCGAGGCGCAGGATATTGCGCTCGACCACGCCGACGCGCTCGAGCCGCCAGTGCTCGGCGGCATCCGCCACTCGGGCGTCGAACTCGGGGAGGCCGGCGATCGCCTGGGCTGCGAGATCGGCCCCGCGGTCGTAACCGGCCGGCGGGCGGACGTACGCCGCCGCGAGCCGGCCCACGACCGTTTCGATCGACGGGCGGCCGGACAGGTCCCAAGCGTAGAGCAGTTGCAGCGCGCGAGCGCGGGCCTTAGTCTCGGGGCGCTGCACGCGTGAGCTGGCCCAGGACGTCGGCCGTCGTGAGGGCCGCGTCGACCGCCTCGTAGCCCTTGTTGCCGGCCGCTCCCCCGGCCCGGGCCAGCGCCTGCTCCAGCGTATCGGTGGTGAGGACGCCGAAGCCGACCGGGAGCCGGTGTGCCAGTGCGACGTTGCCGAGCCCGCGCGCGGCTTCCCCCGCCACGTACTCGAAATGGGGCGTCTCGCCCCGCACCACGCACCCCAGCGCGACCAGCGCCGCGTAGCGCCCGCTCGCCGCCGCGGCTTCGGCCGCGACCGGCAGCTCGAACGCCCCCGGCACCCAGATCACATCCACGCGCGCCTCCGGCACCCCCTTGTCGCGGAGGCACTCCCGTGCGCCGTCCAACAGGCGCGCGGTCACGAGCTCATTGTAGCGGCTGACGAGGACGGCCACGCGACCTTCTCGCGGCGCGCGCGGCGAACCCTGAAACTCGGCCACGGTCAGTGGGTGAGCAGGTGGCCGAGCTTGTCGCGCTTGACGTCCAGGTAGGACCGGTTCTCGTCGGAGGGCGTCATCACGATCGGCACGCGCTCGACGATCTCCAGGCCGTAGCCCTCGAGCCCGACGAGCTTCATCGGGTTGTTGGTGAGCACGCGGATCGCGGAGAGACCCAGGTCCAAAAGGATCTGCGCCCCGATGCCGTAGTTGCGCAGGTCGGGCTTGAAGCCGAGCTCGCGGTTCGCTTCGACGGTGTCGTGCCCCGCGTCCTGGAGCTCGTACGCCTTCAGCTTGTTGAGGAGCCCGATGCCGCGCCCCTCTTGGTCGAGGTACACCACCACGCCACGACTTTCGGCGGCGATCATGCGCATCGCCGAATGCAGTTGCCAACCGCAGTCGCACCGCCCCGAGCCGAATACGTCGCCGGTGAGGCACTTGGAGTGCATCCGCACCAGCACGTTCTTCCGGTCCTGTACCTCCCCGCAGACCAAGGCCACGTGCTCGGCCGCGTCCACATCGTTGCGGTAGCCCACGATGCGGAACTCACCGAACGGTGTCGGCAGGCGGGCTTCGGCCACACGGTGCACCAGGCGCTCGTGGGCCAGCCGGTACGCCACCAGCTCGGCAACCGTGATGAACGTGAGCCCATGTCGCGCGGCGAACTGCTCGAGGTCCGGCTGCCGCGCCATCGAGCCGTCCGGGTTCAGGATCTCGCAGATCACTCCCGCCGGGTACAGCCCTGCGAGCCGGGCGAGATCCAGGCTCGCTTCCGTCTGCCCCACCCGCTGCAGCACCCCGCCCGGACGCGCCCGCAGGGGGAACACGTGCCCGGGACGCCGCAGATCGGCCGGCACGCTGGCCGGATCGACGGCCACCCGAATCGTGGCGGCGCGATCCGTCGCCGAGATGCCGGTGGTGACGCCGAACCGCGCGGCGGCGTCGATCGACACGGTGAAGGCAGTTTCGTGCGCCTCGGTGTTGTGCTCGGCCATCTGGGTGAGGCCCAGGGCCTGACAGCGCTCGGGCAGGAGGGTCAGGCAGATCAACCCGCGCGCGTGCGTCGCCATGAAATTGATCATCTCGGGGGTGACCCGGTCGGCGGCGCCGACCAGGTCTCCCTCGTTCTCTCGGGTTTCGTCGTCGGCCACGATCACCAGCTTGCCGGCGCGAATGTCCGCGATCGCCTGCTTTATCTTGCGGTGCTGCATAGTTGCCTCACGTACTTCCCGAGCACGTCGCCCTCCACGTGCACCCGGTCCCCCACACCCAGCGCTCCGAGCGTGGTATGCTCGCGCGTGAACGGGATCAGCGCGATCTGCACGCGGTCCGGTCCCGGCAGGTCGTTGATGGTGAGACTGACGCCGTCCACCGTTATCGCGCCGCGCGGGATCGACACCTGCCGCACCGCGTCGGGGACCCGCAAGTCGTACACCCACGCGTCCCCGCGCCGCTCGACGCGCTGCACCACCGCCACGCCGTCCACATGCCCCTGGACGATGTGGCCGCCCAGCCGATCCGCCGCGCGCAGTGCGCGCTCCAAGTTCACGCGTCGCCCCGCCGCGTACTCGCCGAACAGGGTGCGTCCCTCGGTCGTCTCCACCACGTGCACCGAGAATCGACCCTTCACCGCCCGCTCAACCGTGAGGCATGCCCCGTTGACCGCGATGCTCTCACCCTTCCTGAGGCCTTTGTAAGGGGCCTGGATCGTGAGCGTGAGCCCCGTTTCCCGTTTCCCGTTTCCCGCTTCCCGCTTCGCCTTCGCGACGCGTCCGACGGCACTCACGATTCCGGTAAACATAGCCGCCTGTCCAATACCAATAATGTATCAGAGCCCAGAGCGCGCCGCTCCACCGGCGTCCAGCGCGGCGCGGCCGCGAGGGGGTGCGGCGGCACCCCGGGAAAGGCCGGAACGGCGCCTTCACCGAGCCACACCGGTGCCTGCACCCAGTAGAGCCGGTCCACCAGACCGTCGGCGAGGAGGCGCGCGCCCAGCGCCCCTCCCCCTTCGCACAAGAGCGACTCGACGCCGGCCTCGCGCAGCATGCGGAGTCCGTCCCGCAAGGTCGTGGGGCGGAACACGCGCACGCCGCTGTTCTCGAGCTGGGTGACGCTCGACGACGGCGCGTCGAGCGACGACATGACCCACGTCGGCACCTCGCGCGCGGTGCTCACGAGCTGCACGCCCAGGTTGAGCATCGCGCGCCGGTCGAACACGACGCGCACCGGCGGTCGGCGCGGCGTGACCGGACCGCGCACCGTCAGCTGCGGGTTGTCGTGGAGCGCGGTCGTACCGCCGACCGCGATCGCGTCGAACCCGGCGCGCAGCCAGTGCACGTACTCGCGCGCCGCTTCCCCCGAGACCCACTGCGAGCTGCCGGCGGCGTCCGCGATCCGGCCGTCGATCGACGTCGCGAGCTTGAGTGCGACGAAGGGTCGCTCCGCCTGCTCCCGCGCGAACAGGAACGGCGCGTTCAACGCCGCCCCCGCCTCGGCGAGCAGGCCGATCGCCACGCTCACGCCTCGGCCACGCAACACGGCGGCGCCGCCCCGCGCCTGCGGGTCCGGGTCGGGGACCGCGGCCACGACGCGCGCCACGCCCGCCGCCACGATCGCGTCGGTGCAGGGCGGCGTCTTGCCGTGGTGCGCGCACGGCTCGAGGTTCACGACGAGGGTGGCGCCGCGCGCCCGCTCGCGCGCGGCCTGGAGGGCGACGACTTCGGCATGCGGCCCGCCGTACTCCGCGTGGTAGCCCTCGGCCACCACGGTGTCGCCCGCGAGGATGACGGCACCGACCATGGGGTTTGGAGCAACGCGCCCCCAACCCCGGCGAGCGAGGTCGAGGGCGCGTTCCATGGCCGCCCGCTCCGCGGGCGGTCGCTCAGAATCCGAACCGAATGCCGATACCTCCGAAGGCATGTGCCGCCTTGGGATCGAAGCCCGAGAACGACGTGGCGAACGCTTGGTCCTTGCCTGCCTGCAAGCCAATCTCGCCTACCAGCTTGACGGCCGCGAGGGACAGGCCGCCGTTCACGAACACCAGCGCGCGGGTGTTGGTCGGGTTGATCACCACCGTCCGGATGGTGGTCGGGCTGTCATAGAACCGGATGTTGGTATCGCTCGTCTTGTAGCGGTCGATCCCGATTCCGGCGGCGACATCTACGAGGACGAACCTCCACCCCGCCACTGCGCGGTAGCTGTCGCTCTTCAGATCCATGGTGAACTCGAAGTCGTCCCCAGTGCCGGGGGCGGTGCCCAGCGTACCGTACCGAAGGCGTGGCACGGTGCGATGCATCCAGCTCACTGAGACGGACGGGATCGGGAAGCTGCCGTTGAGCACGCCGACCCGCGCCCCGTATCCGAACCCCAGAGCCGCGTCGCTGATGTGGGTGGCATTCGAGTCCACGGTGAGATTCTCGATTCCCGTGGGCAGGATGAGCGCGGAGCCGAGCACGTCGACCGAGAGGAGCCCGCCGCCCAAGCCCTTCACGAGGCCCAGCGCCCCTTCGACCATCGGTGCCGGGACGGCACCGTTGAAGCTCGACGGCACCGGTGACTGGTTGGCGGCCCTCGGGTCGGGAAGCGCCGCTTTGATCGCGTTCACCCGCGCGGTGAGCGCGACGTGCCCGAGCCCGCCGAGCGTGCGGGCGGTGCCGAGCACCGGGTTGCCCCCGCTGACGATCATTCCAGCGAGGGGATAGAACGCCCGCACCGCGTCCACGGCCGTATTGCAGGCCGTCGTGGCGCCGGGGAACGGAATGTTGTTGCATTGCGGGTCCTGCGCGGTCACGAGCGCAGGGGTCAAGCACAAGACCGTGATCATGACCGTCGCGATTCTCGGCATCATACCTCCTAGTTACCGTTCTGCGAACTTCACGCCCCGTGTCCCCTCCCGGACCTCTCCGATAATCCACGCGGCAACGCCAGCGCGCTTGGCCGTGGCGATCACCGCCTCGGTGTCGCCCCGGGCGGCGACGGCGATCATCCCGACGCCCAGATTGAAGACGCGGCGCATCTCCCCGAGCGAGACTTCACCCGCGCGCATCAGCACGCGGAACACCGGCGGCCACGGCCAAGCGCGCGCGTCGACAATCGCTTCACACCCCGCAGGCAGCACCCGCACCAGGTTGCCGGGGATGCCGCCGCCCGTGATGTGCGCCAGCGCGTGCAGGCGCGCCAGGACGGGCGTGACGGCCGCGAAGTAGCTCCGGTGCACGTCCAGCAACACCTGGGCCACGGTGCGGCCGGTGTCGGGAAACGGGTCCTGCACGTCGAGCCGCAGGCGATCGAATACGATGCGCCGTGCCAGGGTGTACCCGTTGGTGTGCAGTCCGTTCGACGCGTAGCCGATCAACACATCGCCTGGGCGCACCAGGTCCCCGTGCAACGCGGCGGATTCCTCCACCACGCCGAGGATGGTCCCCGCCAGATCGTACTGCCCCCGCTGGTACAGGTCGGGCAGCTGGGCGGTCTCACCGCCGGCGAGGACCATGTCGTGGGCGCGGCAGCCACGCGCCACGCCCGAGACGATCGCCGCGGCGGTCTCGGGCTCGAGCTCGGCGGTCGCGAGGTAGTCGAGGAACGCGAGGGGACGGGCGCCGTGCACCAGGATGTCGTTCACACAGTGGCTCACGAGATCCTCGCCCACCGTGTCGTGGATCCCGGCGCGCACGGCGACGAGCACCTTGGTGCCGACTCCGTCGGTCGAGAGGACCAGCACCGGGCGCTCGTACCCGGACGGCATTCGCACCATTCCGCCGAAGGCGCCGATCTCGCCGACCGCGAGCGCCGTGCGCGTTGTTCCCGCCAGCGCGGCGATCCGGCGCTTCGCTTCGTCGGCCGCGTCGAACCGCACGCCGGCGGCGGCATAGCGGTCGGTCATCCGGCGCCGGCCTCGTCCATGTCGAAGTGGACGAGCTCCTTGAACGCGCGCACGCGGGCACGGACATCGGCGCGGGTGACATGCTCGAGGCCCTGCACGCCGAACGCCTCCACCGCGAACGAGCCCAGGGCGGCGCCATAGACCATGGCGCGCCGCAGGTTCGGCGCCGTGACATCATCGCTCGCGGCGAGGTAGGCCATGAAGCCCCCCGCGAACGCGTCACCGGCGCCGGTGGGATCGAACACCTCCTGGAGCGGGTAGGCGGGGACCTTGAAGGTGGTGTCGTGGTTCACGAGCAGGGCGCCGTGCTCGCCCTGCTTGATGACGGTCATTTTGGGCCCGTGCTCGAGCACCCAGCGTGCCGCGCGGTAGATGTTCCAATCGCCCGAGAGCTCGCGCGCCTCGGAGTCGTTCACCATCAGGATATCGATGTGGCGCAGCAGCTCGAGCAGCAGGTCGCGCTTGGAGTGGATCCAGTAGTTCATGGTATCGCAGGCGACGAGCGCCGGCTGCTTCACCTGGTCGAGCACGCCGAGCTGCAGCTCGGGATCGATGTTGCCGAGGAACAGGTAGCGCGCGTCGCGGAACTTCGGCGGGAGCTTGGGGCGGAACTCGGCGAAGACGCCGAGGCGGGTCTCGAGCGTTTCGCGGCTCGCGAGGTCGTAGGAATACTTCGCCTTCCAGCGAAACGACTCGCCCGGCGCCTGCTCGACGCCCGAGAGGTCCACGCCGCGCGCCTCGAGCGCCTTGAGGGCGCCGAGCGGATAGTCCGTCCCGACCACGCCGACGACCTGGACCGGGTGCAGGATCACGCCGGCGGCGCTGAAGAACACCGCCGACCCGCCGGGCGCGTCCGCGGTCTCGCCGAACGGCGTGTACACCGAGTCGAGCGCGATCGAGCCCACCACGAGGAGACTCACGTCACATCCGATCCGGGGCGCTGATCCCCAAGAGGTGGAGGCCGTTGGCGAGCACCCGGCGCACGGCCGCCGCCAGCACCAGGCGCGCCGCCTCCTGGGGCTCGCCGAGCACGCGGTACTTGTGGTACCAGGCGTGCGCCAGACGCGCGAGCGCTTCGAGGTAGCCGGTGACGCGGTGCGGCTCGAGCGCCTCGGCCGCCCGGGCGACGACGCCCGGGAACGCCGCGATCTCTTTCAGCAAGTCGGCTTCCTCCGGCTCGACCAGGACCGCCAGGTCCACGCCGGCGGCCTCGACCGAACCCGGCTCCCGCGCCGCCACGCGGAAGATGCCGCTCATCCGCGCGTGCGCCATCTGGACGTAGAACACCGGGTTCTCGTCGGTCTGGCTCTTCGCGAGATCGACATCGAACACGAACTGGGCGTCGCCACGGCGCATCAGGAAGAAATACCGCGCCGCGTCGATTCCGGTCTCCTGGAACAGGTCGCGCAGGGTGACGAACTCGCCCGAGCGCTTCGAGAACCGCACCTCTTCCCCGCCCCGCATCACGCGCACGAGCTGGACCAGCACCACGTGGTAAAAGTCCTCGGGGTAGCCGAGCGCCCGCATCGCGGCCTGCATCCGTCCGATGTAGCCGTGATGGTCGGCCCCCAGCACATCAATCGCCCGAGCGAAGCCACGCTCGCGCTTCTGGCGATGATAGGCGATGTCCGGCAGCAAATACGTGTACGCGCCGTCCGACTTGCGGAGCACCCGGTCCTTGTCATCGCCGAACGCGCTGGTCCGGAGCCACAGCGCACCGTCCTGCTCGTACGTGTAGCCGTGCGTCCCGAGGTCCGTGAGCGTCTGCTCGAGCAGGCCGTCGCGGTACAGCGACGACTCGGCGAAGATCACGTCGAACCTGACGCCGAACTCCCGCAGATCCTCGTCCTGCTCGGCACGCTGCGATTCCACACCGATCGCTCGGCAGCGACGCACCCCTTCCTCCGCGGGGAGGTCCGCGAAGCGGCGTCCCTCGCGCGCGAGAATGGTCGCCGCGAGCTCGACCAGGTAGTCGCCGTGATAGCCCCCCTCGGGAATCTCCGCGGCCCGCCCGACCGCCTGCTGCACCCGGGCCCACAGTGAGCGGGCGAGTTTGTCGATCTGGGTCCCCGCGTCGTTCACGTAGAACTCACGCGTCACCGCATGTCCCATCCACTCGAGCAGCGAGGCGATCCCGTCGCCCAACGCCGCGCCGCGCCCGTGCCCGACGTGCAGCGGTCCAGTCGGATTCGCCGAGACGAATTCCACGTTCACGCGCCTTCCCCGTCCCGCGTCACCCCTCCCGTACCGCTCGCCGGCCGCGAGCACACCCTCGAGGACGCTGGCGAGCTGAGATTCAGCGAGAAAGAAGTTGATGAACCCGGGGCCCGCGATCTCGATCCGACGGACCAGACCCTGCGGCAGCTGCAACGTCGCGACCAGCCGCTCGGCGACGGCCCGGGGCTTCTGCTTGAGCGCCTTGGCGAGCGCGAGCGCGAGGTTCGTCGCCACGTCGCCGTGCGCGGGATCGCGCGGCCGCTCGAGCTCGACCGCGGAGGGCGACAGAGACACCCCCAGCCGCGCCGCGGCATCCGCCAGCGCCGCGCGGATTACTTCGTGTGCCTTCACTTGTCGCCGGAGTCTGTTTTCTTTTTGGCGCGCTCAGCGGGCTTTGTGTCGGCCGCGGGCTTCGCCTCGGGGCCGGGCTTCGACTCCGTCGCGGGCTTCGCCCCCTCCGTGGGTTCCGGCTTCTCACCAGCGCGCTTGTAGTCGGTGATGTAGAAGCCTGAGCCCTTGAACACCAGCCCGGCGCCGCCCGAGATCTGCCGCTCCGCCATCTTGCCACAGGTGGGGCACTTCACGCGGCGATGGTCGTTCATCGTCTGGTAGAACTTCTCGAACACATGCCCGGCCGGGCATTTGAACTCGTAGGTCGGCATCGCACAACAACTTAGCCACTCGATCCCGACAGGTCAACTCACGCGGAGTGCGAGCCACGCCGCGAGGGTCGCGGCCTTCTCGTCGGCGCGCCACGGCCCACGGCGCGCGCCGCCCAAGTCCGTCACCGCGCGCCGGAGCGCGCCCGGCGGCCGCTTGAGGCGCGCCGCCGCAGTCTCGTACAGGGAGCGCTCGACCAGCGTGGTGCACGGCAACCGGGCGGCGCGCGCCGCACCCTCCAAGGCGGTCCGGAACAGCTGGCCTTCGAGGGCGTGCGCGCGGATGTGATCGTTGCCGATTCTGGCGGGATCGATGAGGCTCCCTACCACCACCGCGACTCGGCGGACCCGGCGTCCCTGCCGGCGATACTCCTCGAGCAGCGCGCCGAGCGACCGCTTGGTGATGCGCTCGACCAACCGGCGGAGGTGCCGCTCCAGCTTCGCGGCCTCGCTGGGTCGGGCGTCCCGCACGGCGTGGTACGGTTGCCGAGACGTCGGTATGCGGGCATCGCTCAGGTCGATCACCCGGCGGTCGAGCACGCGCGGCGCGCGCGCAGGACCCTCCACGAGCACCGCCGTGGCCCAGCCGGACTTGACCCGGCAGCCGAGCACTAGAATTCGCGCTTCTTCATCTCCGAGAAGAAGTCGCGCAACTCGAGATCTTCTTCGCGTTCCGGCGGAAGGGTGTCGTCGTACTGGCGGCGCTTGTTGGGTTTCACCTTCGCGGCCTTGGCCGCGTTCTTCTTGGCCAAGGCGGCCAGCTTCCGCTCCTCACCTTTGGGCATGGCTCGAGGCTCCTGACGGAATAGTCGTACCCTAAAGGTGCGCGGTCCGAGGCGCCCCGCGCAACGCCTCGGTAGCGGTCCGGGACAGGTCGAGGAGAACCCAGTAAGGAGGCGGGTACCCCTGCTGCCGGGTGAATCGGGCCGCCGCCTCTGCCACGCGGGCCGCGACCCAGCGTTGGCGGTCCGAAAACGCGCGGTTACGGAGTGCCGCCCGGGCGGACATGCCCTGAGGCACGGGACCCTGACGCCCCAACCCCCCCAGGAGCCAGCTGTACGCCTTGGCCACCCGGGCCAGCGGCAGCTCAAACCAGGGGTAGGAGAGCGGATCCCCCGCCTCCGCTCCCTCGAGCATCGCGTCGATGGCGGCGTTGTCGACGTGGTCCTGCATGAGCGCTGCGGCGTCGCGCCATTCCGCCACGACGACCAGCTGGGGATCGTACTCCAGATCGGACGGCTCCTGCGTCTCGAAGTGGCGCACGCCAAACGCCGACAACCAGCGACGTAGCCCAGCACGAGAGATCGTCGACAGCCCCGTCCACAGCCTCACGCCCAGCTCGCCATAGACCGATGAGGCCACCTCCGAGCAGAACAGCCGCGAGGGGTCCGTGTAGTCCATGTCGAAGTCGTACGCGATGTGTCCCGACCGCGCGCGCTCGAGCGCGAGCGACGCCGCCCGGTGTGGCAGCAACGGGTCCGCGATGAGCGGCGCCAGGTCCGCCCGCAGGCGCAGCACCATGATCCGAAGCTTCTTGTCCCGCAAGTAGGCATCGGCGGTCGAGACGGCCACGCCGCGCTCGATGTGAGCCTCGATCACGGAGGCGGCGTGTGAAACGCCGTCGACGTGCACCAGCCCCACGTGCGAGAAGTTGCCCGGGTAGTCGTTCCCGCGGGCGATGAGCGCCGACGTCGGGTAGCCGCCGCGCGATACGAGGATGTCGCCCGAGTGGATCTCCACGCCGTGCACGGTCGCCGCCGGCGTCGCCGAGGGCTCGCGGCGGCCCTCGAGGAGGGAAAGACTCGTGTCGGGATGTTGCAGCATGGCCTCTTCCACGGCGCCCCGGAACCCATAGAGGGAGCGGTACAGCCGCACGCGCGCGCCATCGCCCGCAACGTCCCAGCGACGCGACTGCCACTTGATCGCCTCCCGCAAGCGCCCGGAGAGGCGCACATAGTCCCGGAGATAACGCGGGCACGCGGCGACGAGCGGCGCGAGCGCGAAGAACCGGCGCTCCACCGAATCCAGGGCCGCGGCGTCGGAGGGCATCGGCGCGCGCTCCAGCCGCTCCGCGGTGACGGCGAGAGCCGAGAGCCCCGCCGCGGCCGCGCGGTCCGCCGTCCGACACCCGGCGAGGCGCGTCTCGACATACGTCGTCTCGAGGGAGCGCCACAGGGTGTCCTGGTTCCATGCGAAGCCGCGCCCGCGCTCCGGCGCGGGCGCGACGAATGGCTCCGCGCCCGGAATGGCCAACAGCAGCCACAGGCCCACGAGCGACCCGGCGACGGCGCCCGCGACCTGCCAGCGGCGTGGGTTCAGCAAGAGTCGCATACCGAAAGGTACGCGCACGACGGCAGCGGCGGACTAATGGGGGCCGATCCGCAGGTTCGCCGTCGCGATGAAGATCTCCCGCAGGAAGAACAGCAAGCCTGCGAAGAACGCGACCATGGCCGCGACGAAGAACAGGGCCACCGGCACCGACGCGTCGAAGCGCGCGAAGGCCCCCAGGAACAGCGTCGCGATCACCGTACAAACGAGCAGGGCTGTGACCGTGCACAGCGTGATGGCGCGCCCGATCAGCTGCGCCCGGCGGGAGAGCGTCGCGAGCTCGGGGTGAACGTGCGCCGCCCGGTCCGGCGGGCTGGCGGCCAGCTGCGCCTCGAGCGTTCGGCCGCGATCGATGATGCGGGAGAGACGATTCGTCAGCACCGCCAGCACGGCGCCGATGCCCGAGAGGAGAAACACAGGGGCCACGGCGAGCTGAATCGCATGGGCGACCGCCGTGATGCCGGGGGCTTGCTGCACGAGGGGGCTCACGGCGGCGTACGCGGCGCGCGGCGTCCCGCAGCCGCAACGCACCCGAGTGTCACGACATCATCCGGCCGTGGCCTCGAAATATTCCCGTACCGACTTGAAGTGCTGCCCTGGGAAGACCCGTGGTGACATCCCTCCCCTGCTTGATACTGCGCGCCGATGCTCAGCGTCGCCAGTAGCTGGCCGCGGGTGCAAGCACGCCGCCGTCTTGTTTATCTTGCCTACCCGCTATCCAAGGAGCCGCGATGCCGTACCCCGCCTGGAGACCGGTCCCATTCATAGCCCTGGCCCTTGTCGCCGCTTGCCAGCGCGGCGAGCGACCGAGTGCCGCCAACTCGGTCACGGCCGACAAGCCGTCCTTCGCGAACCCGGCGAGCGCCGGCATGCGGGAGCGGGCCCCCGCGACGTTCCGGGCCCGTTTTGAAACGAGCAAGGGCGACGTCGTGATCGAGGTCCAGCGCGACTGGGCGCCGCTCGGCGCGGACCGGTTCTACAACCTCGTGCGGAGCGGCTACTTCGATGGCGTGCGATTCTTCCGCGTGATCCCGGGATTCATGGCGCAGTTCGGCATCCATGGTGATCCACAGGTGGCCGCGGCCTGGCGCGATGCCACGATTCCGGACGACCCGGTGCGGGAGCACAATGCGCGCGGCACGGTGAGCTTCGCGACCGCCGGTCCCGGGACGCGGACCACCCAGCTCTTCATCAACTACGGCGACAACAGCCGGCTCGACGGCATGGGGTTCTCCCCGTTCGGTCGGGTGGTGGAGGGCATGGACGTCGTGGACCGCCTCTATGGAGGATACGGTGAAGGAGCGCCCCGCGGCCGTGGCCCCGACCAGAGCACCGTCCAGGCGCAGGGCAACGCCTACCTCGAGCGGGCGTTCCCCGAGCTCGACTACGTCAAACGGGCCGGGATCGTTACGCGGTAGATTGTGATGCGATCACCGCCATGACGACCTCCCCCGTCGCCGCGACTGTTCCGCTTCCGCCGCCCGTCGCCCGGCCCCATGACGCGCAGCTCCGCCAGGACGTGCGTTGGCTTGCCGCGGCGCTCGGCCGGGTCGTCCGCCGGCTGGCCGGGGAAGAAACGTTCCGCGCCGTCGAGGAGCTGCGCCGGGCGTGCCGCGCCCGACGGCTCGGCGTCCCCGGGGCACTCGACCTGGACGCCCTGCTCGCGCGGACCCGATCCCTCCCACCAGAGACGGCGCGTCTCACGGCCCGCGCGTTTACGGTGTTTTTCATCCTGATCAACGCTGCGGAACAGGCTCATCGGGTGCGACGGTCGCGGCAGGACGACCTGGCCGCGGCACAGCGCGGATCGGTGCGCTGGTCGCTGCGGCGCCTGCGTGAGGCGGGTCAGGGCGCCGAGCAGGTCACGCGCGCGCTGCTCACGCTCGACGTCCGACCGGTCCTTACCGCGCATCCCACCGAGTCCGCCCGCCGCACGATCCTCGATCTCCAGGCGCGTCTGGCGGAGGGTCTCCTGGCCCGCGACGGTGCACCGGAGCCCCAGCGCCGGGCGATCGAGGGGCGTCTCGAGGGCGAGGTCGAGCTCCTCTGGCTCACGGAAGAGGTGCGCCGCGACCGCCCGTCCGTCATGGACGAGGTGTCGAACGCCCTTTGGTACCTGGAGGACCGGCTCCTCGAGGCTGCGTCGCGCGTGCGCGAGCGGCTGGTTCAGGCGTTTGAGGACGAGTTTGGCTGCGGGCTCGCTCCGGTGACCCCGCTTACCATGGGGAGCTGGGTCGGGGGCGACCGGGACGGCAACCCGTTCGTCACGGCGGAGATCACGCTCGCCGCCGCGCGCAGCGCCCGCCGCGCCGTACTCGGCCACTACGCGCGGAGCCTCGCCGACCTCGCGGCGCGCCTCTCCGTATCCGAACGGCTTGCCGCGATGTCGCCCGAGCTCGAGGCCTCGCTCGAGCGGGACCGCCAGGAGCTCCCGGGTGTGTGGGAGCAAAATCGCCGCCGCAACGCTGACGAGCCTCTCCGCCTGAAAGTCAGCTTCATGCGGGCCCGGGTCGAGGCCGATCCGCCCCGCTACGCCTCTCCCGCGGAGCTGGAGCGCGATCTGAGCCTCATCGCGGACAGCCTCGACGCCGTCGGTGCGGCGCACGCGAGGCGTGCGCTGGTGGAGCCGCTCCTGGCCCAGGTACGCGCCCACGGCTTCCACGGTTACCGCCTGGACATTCGGGAGGACGCCGCCGTCCACACCCGGGCGCTCCGCGACCTCGCGGCGGCGGTGGGACTGGACGAGCTGGACGGCGAGGCCATCCGGCGCGAGCTGGTCGGCCGCCGCCCGCTGCACGCCCCGCACGTCTCCCTCCCGGGGCCGACCGAGGGGGCCCTGCAGGTGTTTCGGGTGATGCGGGCGATCCAAGACGAGATCGGGGCCGCCGCGGCCTCGACCTACATCGTCTCGCGCACCCGCTCTGCCGACGACCTGCTGCGGGTGCTGCTCCTGGCGCGTGAAGGAGGGCTCGTGGACCTGTCGCGCGAGCCCGCGCTCTCCCGCGTCGACATCGTGCCGCTGTTCGAGACCCTGAAAGATCTCGAGCAGGCGCCGCTCGTCGTGCGTTCGCTGCTCGGCGACCCGATCTGGCAGCGACACCTCGCCGCCCGCGGGCGACACCAGGAGGTGATGCTGGGCTACTCCGACTCCGCCAAGGACGCGGGGCTCTTCCCTTCAGCGTGGGCCCTCTACCGGGTACAGGAGGACGTGGCGCGCGCGTGCGCGGATGCCGGCGTGTCGTGGACGCTGTTCCACGGCCGCGGCGGCACGGTGGGACGCGGGGGAGGCTCGCCGGTGGCGCGGGCGCTCACCGCGTTGCCCCCGGGCACCGTGCACGGGGGGATCAAGATCACGGAGCAGGGTGAGATCGTCTCCCAGAACTTCGGCCTCCTGTCCGTGGCCGAGCGCAGCCTCGAGCTGATGCTCAGCGGCGTGTTGCTGCATCGGTTCGAGGACTGGCGCAACGGCCTCGAGCCGGGCGAGGAAGCGCGGTTCCGGGAGGTCATGGATCGCCTTGCGGCGGAAGCGTTGCCTTGCTATCGCACCCTGGTGTACGACCGTGGGGACCTGTTCCGGCTCTTCCTCGAGACGACCCCCGTCCGGGAGCTCGCCGACGTCCGTTTCGGGTCGCGCCCGGCATACCGCGCGCCAGGTGAAGAAACGATGGAGGGGATTCGGGCTATTCCCTGGGTGTTCGGATGGACTCAAACGCGACTCATGCTTCCGGGATGGTTGGGCGTGGGCACCGCCCTCGAGGCCGTCGGGAGCGAGCCCGGCGGGCTCGCGGTGTTGCGCCGCATGGCCCGCACCTGGCCGTTCTTCGACGACCTGCTCGCCAAGGTAGAGATGGTGTGTGCCAAGGCCGACCTCGCCATCGCTCGCATGTACGTGCAGGAGCTCGGCGGCGATCTCGCGCTGTTCGACCACCTGGAAACCGAGTTCCGCCGCACGATCGCCGCGTTGCTTCGCATCCGGGAGAGCGACTACCTCATGCGCGACAATCCCATGCTCCAGACGGCGATCGGGCTCCGGAACCCGTACGTGGATCCGTTGTCGCTGCTCCAGGTGACCTTGTTGCGGCGGAAACGTGACGCCGCGTCCGCGTCCGCGGACTCGGGCGTGGCACCCTTGACGGCCGCCCTGGCCTCTACGCTGAACGGCATCGCGCAGGGGCTGCGCAATACCGGCTAGCCACCATGCGACTCCACTCCTCCCTGCTCCTGCTCACTGGTGCGACGCTGTCGGCGCAAGCCCCGACGCGTGTGGACTGGCCGGTCTACGGTGGGGGCCCCGAGAGCATGCGATACTCGGCCCTGCAACAGATCAAGCGCCAGAACGTCACGCATCTCAAGGTGGCGTGGACGTTCGACGCCAGCGACGGGATCCCGAGTTCCGAGCTGGAGGTCAATCCCATCGTGGTGAACGGAGTCCTGTACGCCACGACGGTGCGCCTCACTACCGTGGCCCTCAACGCCGCTACCGGCGAGCTGCTGTGGCGCTTCGATCCGTACCGGGGGCGAAAGGTGCGGGGCGAGGGTGGTCGCACACGCGGGGTCGTCCACTGGGGCGATGGCCCAGACCAGCGGATCTTCGTCGCGGTGCAACAGTTCCTCTACGCCTTGGACGCCACGACGGGACGCCCCATTCCGTCATTCGGCCAGGGCGGGCGGATCGACATGCGGGACGGCCTCCGGCCCGGCGAGAAGCTGATGGTCTCGCTCGGGACGCCGGGGATCGTCTACAAGAACCTCCTCATCATCGGCAGTCGGACCGCGGAGAGCCTCCCGACGCCGCCGGGCGACGTGCGGGCGTACGACGTGCGAACCGGGGCGTTGCGCTGGACCTTCCACACGATTCCCCGACCAGGAGAGTTCGGGTACGAGACCTGGCCGAAAGATGCGTGGACGTATTCCGGCGCGGCCAATAACTGGGCCGGGATGTCGCTCGACGTGGATCGGGGCCTCGTGTTCGTGCCCACGGGCTCGGCGGCGGACGACTACTATGGGGCCAACCGCCGTGGGGACGACCTGTTCGCCAACTCCCTCATCGCACTCAAGGCGGAGACCGGCGCGCGCGTCTGGCATTTTCAGTTCGTCCGCCACGACATCTGGGATCGGGACCTGCCCGCACCCCCGAACCTCGTCACCGTGCGCCGTGACAGCCGGTCGGTCGACGCGGTCGCCCAGATCACCAAGTCGGGTCACGTGTTCTTGTTCGACCGCACGAGCGGGGCGCCGCTCTTCCCGATCGCATACCGGAAGTACCCGCCCTCGGATGTCGATGGCGAATTCGCGGCTGATTCGCAGCCGTTCCCGCTCCTGCCCGAGCCGTTCGCCCGCCAGCGGCTGACGGAGGGCATGCTTACCGATCGCACGCCCGAGGCGCATCGCGCCGTGCTCGACCGGTTCCGCGCGCTACGCAGCGGGGGCCAGTTCGTCCCCGCCAGCCTTCAGGGCACGATCGTCTTCCCCGGTCTCGACGGCGGGGCCGAATGGGGCGGCGCGGCCGTCGATCCCGAGACGGCAATCCTGTACGTCAACGCGAACGAGATGCCGTGGACGGTGGCCCTCGTCGAGCGCGCGCCCGCGGCGGAAGCAGCCGGCGGCAAGGAGCTGTACGCGACGCAGTGCGCCGCCTGCCACGGCGCCGACCGGAAGGGATCGCCTCCCACCGTTCCGTCGCTTGTCGATCTCGGCGACCGGCTGACGACGCCGGAGATCCGGGCCGTGATGTCGGACGGGAGCGGCAGGATGCCGGGCTTTGCGCGGCTGGGCTCCGAAGCGCTGTCGGCGATTCAGAACTACATCCTGTCCCCATCCCCTGATTCCCTCGCCTTGAATTCCCCCTCTCCGGAACGGAGAGGGGGCCAGGGGGTGAGGTCCCCGATCGACCAGAAGTACCGCGTGGAGTACGGGAGATTTCTGGACCCGGATGGATACCCGGCGGTAGCACCGCCCTGGGGCACGCTCAGCGCCATCGACTTGAACACCGGTCGCTACGTCTGGAAGGTCCCGCTGGGCGAGTATCGCGAGCTCGCAGCGAGCGGCAGGACCGCCACGGGCTGCGAGAACTATGGAGGTCCGCTCGTCACCGCGGGTGGCTTGGTCTTCATCGGGGCGACGAGCTACGACGGCAAGTTCCGCGCCTTCGACAAGGCCACGGGAGCACTGCTGTGGGAGACGACGCTCCCCGCTGCCGGGAACGCCACGCCCGCCACCTACGAGGTCGACGGACGGCAATTCGTCGTGATCGCGACCAGCAGCGGCAAGTCGAGAACCCAGGCACCGGCGAGCTACGTCGCGTTTGCGCTCGACCAGCCCTGAGGGCGAGCCTTGCCAAGCCACGGAGTGCAGCTCACCTTGGGGCGTGCATCGGCGAACCTTCGTCCATGCCCTCGGCGCGTCGCTCGCGACCGGACCGTGGGCGTCCCGCACCAGACACTCCCCTCGCCGCCTCGACCGTATCGGGCTCGAGCTCTACTCCGTGCGGGACGCGATGGGCCGGGACCCCGAGCGCACACTCGCCGCGGTGCGCGCCATGGGGTACAGCGACGTCGAGCTGCTCTGGTCCTTCAGCAACTTCGGCCGCACGACCGAGCAGGTCCGGGCGGCTCTCGATCGCGAAGGATTACGCGCGCCCTCGGCGCACGTCTCGGCCGCCGTCGTGCTCGTCGGGTGGGAGCGAAGCCTCGCCATCGCCAAGCGGCTGGGCCACGAGTACCTGATCGTGCCGAGCTTCACAGCGGACACGGCGCGGTCGCTGGACGATTGGCGCGAGTGGGCCGATCGCTTCAACACGGCCGGCGCCGCCGCGCGGCGCGCCGGCATTTGGCTCGCGTTCCACAACGAGCCCGATCACCTGAAGCCGATCGACGGCACCGTGCCGTACGACCTGTTCCTGGAGCGAACGGACCCGGCCGTCGTCCGTCACCAGCTCGACGTCGGCAACTTGGCGATGGGAGGCGGCGATCCGCTCGCCTATCTCGAGCGCTACCGCGACCGCTATTGGAGCTTCCACCTCAAGGACGTCGTGAAAGACCGCTCTCGAGACACGGAGCTCGGCACTGGAACGCTCGATTTCCGGCGCCTGCTGGCGGGCATTCCGGACATCGACCGCAAGCCCTGTTACGTCGAGCAGGAGGGCGTCGAGCATCCGCTCGACAGCGCGCGCCGGAATTACGAGTTTCTGAGGGCGCTGGACTTCTAGGGCGTAGCTGCCTTGCCGGCGATTACTGCGGTTACTTGGGAAGCTGATAGGAGCCGGTGCACTCCCAGGCGCTGACACCATTGGCGATCCACGTCGCCCGGCACGATCCGCTTCCCCTGAGACCCTGCAGCTTCCCCGTACCACTCACGAACAGCCAGTTCCACAGTGCGCTTTGCGGCGCCCCGTCCTTCAACGTGGTCGTCCCCACGTAGCGGTAGTGCGCCTGGTTTCCGTCCGACATCGTGTCCAGGAAATAGCCGTGAAACTGCGACGTGTTGTCGCTCAGCTCGTCCGACTGCACGCCCGTGCCCCCTTTGGACCGGAGCCCCACGATCGTAAAAGGCTTGGTCCATCGGCACTTGGTTTGACTAATCGTGAACGAATGGTTGGGGCGATCTCCGATCGCGATCGCGTGTACGACGTCGGGCTTGGCGCATGTTCCGGCACCAGACAGCTTGGTCTGTGCCCCGAGCGGCTGCGCGCCGAGGAGCGACAGTCCGAGGGCGAGGGAGCGGGTACCCATCTCATCCTCCTTGTGGCGTCCGTCACGTGGCATCGTAGCCGGCGAATTCGCCGCGCTGGTACACGTTTCCTTTGTATTCCTCGTCGAGGTGGATACCGACCTTGGAGGTGTAGTAGCTGCGCACGGTCCACCCCTTGAGCTCCCGGAAGAAGCGCTCCGCGGCTGTCTTGGGGTCCGACTCACCCGCCGCCATTCGGGTGAGGACCGCGACTCGCTGGTCCGGCGTGGCCTCGAGGAACGGCTTCCCGTTCAGCTCACGAGACAGTGCATCCACCGCCTGGAGGCCGGACCGCCAGCGGGCCTGCCAATCGGGCTCGAGCGATTCCGCCAGACGGCCGTCGATGAAGCCGGCCACCGCGGCGGCGCGCGCCCCTGGTGAATGCTCGTCGGCGGGGATGATCAGCTCCGTGAGCTCATCCAGCAGCGCGAACTCCGGCGCCGTCAGGAAACGGGGCGCAAGCTCGCTCGGCCCCGCTGCGGCCCCGGCCGCCCGTGCCACCCCTAGGGCCACCAGCGGTGTAGCCAGCGCCGCCGCGGTCGCGGCGATCATCTCGCGGCGCGAGAGCTCTGTCGTGTCCGTCATAGGTTCCCTTTCCTGAATTCCTCCGCCAGATGGTCACACGAGCGCCACGCCAGCGCCATGATGGTCCACGTGGGATTCTGACACGACGCGCTGACGTGGCTCGAGCCATCGACGACGAAGAGGTTCCGCACGTCGTGCGATTGCTGGAACTGGTTCAGCACCGACGTCTTGGGATCGGTCCCCATGCGCGCCGTGCCCAGCTCGTGGATCGACCACCCTTCGGTGAGGACCTTCTTGTCCTGTCCTACCACTTCGATCCCCGCGGCCTCGAGCATCTCGCGCCCCGTCGCGACCATGTCCTCGGCCATCTTGCGCTCGTTGTCCGAGAACTGGTAGTGGAAGCGCAGCACCGGAATGCCCCAGGCATCTTTGGTCTCGGGATCCAGATCGACGTAGCTCTCGTAGCGGGGCAGGACCTCACCGAAGGCGCCCATGCTGATGAAGGCCCCGGCGTGATCGCGCACGGTTTTCTTGAACTGGGCGCCGAATCCCGGCGTATCCATGACGTGCGCCGGGAACATGGAATGGCCGCTGTTCCCCTCGAAGCCGTAGCCACGGATGAAGCCGGGCTGCCGCTCCTTCAGATTTCGGAAGCGGGGGATGTAGAACCCTCCCGGCCGGCCGTCGTCGAGCGTGTGCGGCTTGCCCACGAGCTCTTTGATCAGGCCGGTGAGACCAGGACCCATCACATGCTCGCAGAAGTTGTGACCGACGTGTCCGCTCGAGTTGCCGAGGCCGTTGGGATGTTGCGGGGAGCGCGACAGCAGCAGGAGGCGGGCGGATTCGAGCGTGGACGCGGCCACGATCACGACCTTCGCCTTGGCTTCGTAGCTCTTGCGGGTCGCGCTGTCGAGGAAGGCGACGCCCCGTGCCCGACCGGTGTTCTTGTCGACCAACACCTCGTGCGCGATCGAGTTGGGCCGGATCGTCAGGTTCCCGGTGTCCATCGCCGGGTAGATGAGCCCGGTGGGCGAGTCGAACACGGCATGGATATCGCACCCGCCGGGCCGCCGATCGCACGCCCCGCGGCCGTAGCATTTACTCCGATACTTGTTGTGTTTCAAGCCGTCGGTGGTGACGCCGGCGCGATACGGCGTCAGCACCTGTCCGCTCTTCTTCAGGCTCTCGCGCAGCTTGACCTCGCCCCAGTTGAGCTTGGTCGACCGCTGGAACTGGCTGTCCGGCAAGTGGGGCAGGTTTTCCTTGTGGCCTGAGATGCCGAGGTACAGGTCCACCTTGTCGTAGTAGGGCTCCAGGTCCGCGTAAGAGATCGGCCAGTCTTCGCCGTACCCGTCATGCGACTTGGCCTTGAAGTCAAAGTCGGAGAGGCGGAGGGCCAGGCGGCCCCAGATGTTGGTCTTGCCGCCCAGACAGCGCGCCCGGACCCAGGCGTAATGGGTTCCGGTGTACGGGTGGTCTTTTTCGTCGACCAGGATGTTCTTGACGTAGTCCGATCCCGACCAGCCCCCGACATACGAATAGACGTGCTTGAAGGCGCTGCCCTTGGCGTAGGGCGGCGTTCTGATCGTGTACTCGTTGAACGAGAGGTGGTGCGATCCCGGCGGGGCGTCGCCGCGCCGGGGGTGATCGTACGGCCATTGCATCGAGCGCAGCTCCTGCTCGATGGGAAGCTTCTTCCCGGCCTCGAGCATGAGCACCTTGAGGCCGTGCGTAGTGAGGACGTGGGCGGCCATGCCGCCGGCCGCGCCGGAGCCCACGATCACCGCATCGTAGGTCTTGGAGAGATCGACCTCCTGCTCGAGCGGCGGGGGAACGCGAACCAGGTTCATCGAGGCCTTCCTCCTTCGGACGGCGCCTAAACTACCCGCGTGCGACCACGGTGGCGAGGGTCTTCACGGTCGGCGCCGCTTCGGGTCCCAGACCGCAACGCCGACCCGCGTGTCCGCCGTGCCGTAGTACAGGTACCAGCGTCCCTGGAACGGCACCAACCCCTCCACGAACGTCGTGCCCTCCGGGTACTGCCCGGTCCGCTCGTAGTCTTCCGTAGGCTTGATGAAGGGTGCGTCCGAGCGGGCCAGCAGCTTGAACGGATTCCGGAGATCGTACAGCGCCTGCCCGCCCGTGTAGACCCGGGGCGGCAGACTGGGATCGCCATACTGCCCGCTATTGCCCGCGTTGTACAGTACCAGGATGCCGTGCTGCGTGATCAGCGCCGGCGGGCCTGCCTCGACCAGCCAGGAGTCGAAATAGCCGGAGCGGGGCGAGAGGACCTTGATCAGCCTGCCGTCCGAGTCCTCCAGCGGCGTCCAGTCGATGAGGTTGTTCG